>BFBZ01000158.1_pt1 | contig 91673 bp, 69 predicted proteins | sample 1888401 | NCBI WGS metagenome assembly BFBZ01 (sample SAMD00112614, study PRJDB3348) | symbiont metagenome | host: Chara braunii
GCCAGCAGCCGCGCCGCCACACCCTGCACTCGGGCCCAGAGTTCCTCATAACTCCACTGCCCGCCGGCAAACACCACGGCCGCGCGCCGTGCGTGCCGCTGAACACCGGCTTGAAAGGCAGCGTCCAGACGCGCCGGAGCCGGCACAGCGTCAGCTTGAGCGTGCGCATGGCCCGAGGTGCTCATGGGCACGGGGTCGTCGCCCAGCGTCAGCGGTTGCTCCCAATCGGCCTGAGCAGCACGATGCAGCACCTCCTCGTAGACCCGCAGCATCGCCTCGGGAAGACCCGGCGGGAACTGGTCCACCGCCACGTCCCAGGCAATGCGCACGCTGCCATCCGCGAGCAGCCGAACTCGATTGTCTAGATGGACCTGGGGCGTCTGCCCAGTGGAGAACAGTTCTTCAAAGGCGGACTCGGCCGGTGCGGCACCGGTCCCGGTCTCGAAGTTCAGGCTGGTGAACACAATGGGCGTCAGCACCTGGCCACCGCGCTGTTCACGCAGCGCGCGACTGAGGTCCATGCCGCTGACCTGCTGACGCTCGAGCGCCCAGCTCAGCTCGCGTCGGGCGGCGCGCACGAGGTCGCGCCAGCCTGGCGTTAGCTCCAAGTCGAAAGCGACCAGCGTGAAATCGCCGAACGGGCCAATCAAGCGGTCAATATCGTCATGCTCGGTGCCTCGGCCGCTGAGCGGCACGTTGAGCAAGAACCGCGGCGATGCAGCCCATCGGCCGAGGACCACCGCGAAGGCGGCCAGCAGCACAGTCACCAGGTTCCCGTCACCGGCCACCTGCTCCCGCAAACGCTGGACCACCTCTGGCGGAATGTCTACGCCAATCTGGGCAATGCGGGGCGGGCCGGCCGGTGGCTGCCGCTCCGGCCGGGGCATTTCGGGCGCGTCGGGCAACCCAGCCAAGCGCGCCTGCCAATCGGCCCAAGCGCGCTCGCGGGACAAGCTCTGGCGCCGCGCCGCCTGATGCAGCAGCCAATCCCGATACGCCAGACCCGGCGCCCGCCAGCCCGGATCACCGTCACGCAGGATGCGCACCATCTCGCGCAGCAGCAAGGATTGGCTCCAAGCATCGACAAACACGCCATCGAAGCTGACATGCAGGCGCGGCGGCCCCGCATCGACCTGCGAGCTTCGGATGTCGAAACTGGGCCAGCGGCGCAGGTCCAGCACCTGGGCCCCCATCTCGCGGCGCAGGCGAGCGCGGCCGGCTTCGATCTGCGCAAGCGGCAGGCCGCGAAGGTCTACCCGCTCGATCCGGTAGCGCGGCACCTGTGGCAGTACGCGCTGGCTCAGGTCCTCCAGCAGCACGGCACGCAGCATGTCGTGCCGGCCGATCAGGACGTTGAGCGCGTCTTCGAAGGCGTCGACGGACACCCCGGGCCACTCGATCTCGGAGTAGCCGTGCAGCGAGACGCCACCGCCCTCGAAGGCAGCATCGCGTCCGGCAACGTAGGCCGCTTGCAGCGGATGCAACGGGAACGGCTCAAACCGGTGCGCCGCGTCAGGCGCAATCGTCTCGCTGCCCGAGGTGGGGCAGGCGGCGAGCTCAAGCGCAGCCTCCTTCAGGATCGGTGTCAGGAGCGAGAGTGCCGGAGGCACCGTGCGACCGAGCCGACGTTCCAGCAAGCGAGCGACGCGTGTTGCGGCCAACGAGTGCCCGCCCAGTGCGAAGAAATCCGCGCCGCGGTCGTCCACCGCACAGTGCAGCACCTCACTCCAGGCAGCGGCCAGGGCCAGTTCGTCCGGCGTGGCCGGCGGCCCCTCACTCGGCGCGCTGCGCGGGCATTGCCGCAACGCCACGTAGTCGATCTTGCCGCTGGGCGTGCGTGGCAGCTCACCGACCTCGATCTGGCTCGGCACCAGATAGGCAGGCGCACGGGCCAGCAAACGGCGGCGCAAGGCCTGGGCATCCAGCTGCTGGCCGCGTGGGAGCACCCGCGCCACGGCCCGCCGCGGTACGTCGACTACCACCACGGCGGCCTGGGCCACTTCCGGGTCGTCGCGCAGCAGGGCTTCCATCTCGTGGATCTCGACGCGGATGCCGCGCAGTTCTACGCGCCCGGCCTCGCGTCCCGCGAAATGCAGTGCTCCGCTGGCATCGATGCGACCATGGTCGCCGGTGACGAAGGCACGCGCGCCGTGCCCGGCGTGCGTCGGCGCGGGTCGAAACGCCGCCGCCGTCGCGGCAGGGTCTCCGAGGTACCCGCGCGCCAGGCCGATCCCGGCGAGCTGGATTTCGCCAAGCGCACGCGCAGGCACCGCTTGCCCCTGAGCATCGGTGAGCCAGGCCTGCATACCTGCGATGGGCTGGCCTATCGGCGCGGTGGCGTCAAGCGTGGTGGCGATCAAGGCGGCCGTGGCGTCGGCGGCCACTTCGCAAGAACCGTAAAGATTCCACAGCCGGGCCGCGGTCAGGCTGCGCACCAGCGCCACGTCCTGCGCCGTCAGGGCCTCGCCGCTGGCCACGGCGACGCGCAAGTCAGGCAGACCACCGTTCTGGCGCATTCGCACCACGGCCGCCAACTCGCGCAGCAACGACGGTGTCGCCACCAGCCGGGTGGCGCGCTCGCGGCGCATCAACGCCACCAGCGCCTGCGCGTCGGCCAGTTGTTCTGCCCCCGCCATGATCAGCGGCACCCCGCCGAGCAGCGGCGCGAAAGCCTCGCAGATGAAGTCGACGAACATCGTCTGCGTTCGCGACATCGCGCGTTCGTCGTCATACCAAGGCTCAACGCTCTGCATCCACGCCAGGCGATTCAGCAGCGCGGCCCAAGGCACGCCGATCAGCTTGTGCTGGCCGGTGGAGCCCGAGGTGGCCACGACGTAGGCCAACCCCTCGGGCGACCAGCACGGCTCCTCACGGCTCGGCGCCGCCACCGGCACGCCTTCGACTTCGAGGATTCGTATGCCTGCCGGTGCCAAGGGCGCTGGCCCTTGGCGCGACACCAGCAACCAGCGCGGCGCCAAGGTGCCGAGCAAGCGCAGCAGCCGCTCCATGGGCACGTCCGGATCGAACAGCGCGAAAGCGGCGCCCGCCATCACGGCACCGCAAGCCGCGGCGAGCTGCGCAGGGCCGCGGCGCATCGCGATGGCAACGACCGTGTCGGCTCCAGCCCCCTCCTGCCGCAGTTTGCGGGCTATGCCTTCGGCGCGCGCGCTCAACCAACGGCAGGTGTACTGGGCGCCCTCGTGGCGCAGCGCCACACCATCCGGCCGTGCGGCGAAGGCATGCCGCAAACGAGTCGCCAGGCTGTGTGCTGGCCGGTCTAACGCCGGCGGTGGCCCGACCAAGCGTGCGGGCTGATGCGGAGGCGGTCGCAGCGGCGCGTTCGCATCTGCAGCGGCCACGGTCAACACCTGGCGCAGGTCGGCCAACAGCGCTTGCATGCTGTCCGCGTCATACAGGTCGGCGTCGTACTCCATCGATACCGACACACCGTCGCGCTGGCGCACCGTCATCAAGGTCAACTCGAAGCGGGCCAGGGGCATGACCACATCGACGGGCGAGAACGTGCAGGCTCCGACCGAAAAGTGGCCCCCATCCCGCTCATGGTGGGCGTACATCACTTGCACCAGCGGGTCGGTGCCGGCGACGCGATCCGCAGCCACCGCCTCGACCACTTGGTCGAACGGCGCGTCGCGGTGCTCCAGCCCGGCCAGCACCGTCTCGAACTCCTCGGCGGCGGCCGGCCAGAAGCGAGCCTCAGCGACCAATGAGCGGCGCAACGCCAACAGGTTGACCGCCAAGCCGACCTGACGCTCGGCCACGCCGTTGGGGCGATCAAAGGCCGGCAAGCCAATCGTGAAGTCCTGTTGGCGCGACCAGGTCGACAGCACCGAGCGCAACGCAGTGAGATAGGCCGAGAACGCGGAGATGCCCAGCGCCCGAGCCCGGGTATCGATGGCCTGGGCCAGATCCGCAGGGAAGCGGTCGAACACTTTGGCGGCGGGCCGAGTCGGGCGCTGACGGCGGGCCCGATCACCGGGCAGCAACAGCACCGGCACGCCGGCGAGACGCTCACGCCAATACGCCAGCGATCGGTCAGTGCGATCCGGGTCGGTTCGCGGTGCCGCAGTCGGGGCAGCGTCCAGCGGCAACGGGTGGCCGAGCAGCATGGCAGCGACGTCCCGCGTCAGCTCGCGCAGCAAGAGCCCGATGGACCAGTCATCCACGATCGCATGATGGGCGCTGAAGCACAGCACGTGCTCGCCCGGGCCAAGCCGAACGCAAGCGGCGCGCCACAAGGGGCCCGTGCCCAAATCGAACGGACGCGCCAGCAGATCGCGGAGCAGGCGCTGCAATCCCACTTCGGACAGCGCCCCAGCCGACACGTCCACCAAGGCCAGTGGGGTCGGCCGCGTCGGCTCGACCCGGCGGCGCAGCACCCCCTGCGCATCGACGGCGAAGCTGCTTCGCAGCGCCTCATGGCGCTGGGCCAAACGTTCGAGCGCTTGCTCCAGCGCCGGCAACTGCAGCGGCCCGAGCACTCGCAGCGCGTGCGGGCAGTTGTAGCGGCCATTGCCTGGCTCAAGCTGCTCCTGCATCCAGAGTCGCCGCTGCGAGGCGTCAGCGGCCAGCCAGACTTCGCCGCTCCCCAGCGCCGGGCTGGGGGCAACGCGCTCGCGCTGGCGCCAGTCGGCAAAGCGCGACGGCGGTGGGGTCAGGACCATTTCATCCATTCGTGTCCTCCAGCGGTAGCGCTGACGCCTCCGCATCGATCAATCGAGCCAGACCAGCGACATCCCGCGCCTCATGGAACAACCGGATCGGCACCTCCCGTCCCAACGCGGCGCGCAGGCGCGAGAGCGCCCTGAGCAGCAGGATGGAATGGCCGCCCAGCTCAAAAAAGCCGTCATGCCGGCCCACGCGAGCCAGGCCCAGCACTTCGCGCCAGACATCGGCCACCAGGTGCTCCGTCGGGGTCACGGGCGCCTCGTCACTGCGCTGGCCTGCCAGTCGGCGCAGTTGTGCCAGATCCGGTTTGCCGCTGGCGAGCCGAGGCAACTGCCGCACGGCGACGAAACGGGCCGGCACCATGAAGCCAGGCAAACGGCGCGAGGCCTCGCGCGGCAAGTCCGCGTCGAGTCGGGCCGCCGCGTCCGGGCTGGCCGCATAGACCGCCACCAGCCGTGCACCGAAGCCAGGATCGCGCTCGACCACGACCGCGCAGGCTTCAACGCCTGACACGCTCAGCAGCGCGGCGGCAACCTCCGCCGGCTCGACCCGAGCACCGCGGATCTTGACCTGGTCGTCCTCACGGCCCAGGACGATCAACTCATCCCCGTCGAAGCAGGCCCGGTCGCCACTGCGGTAGAGGCGCTCGCCCGCGCGCGACCAGGGGTTGGGCACAAAGGCGGCAGCGCTCGCCGCCGGGTCACCGAGGTAGCCACGGGCCAGTCCTTCGCCGCCGATCAGCAAGCTGCCAACCGCGCCGTGCGCGCCCGGCTCGACCGCAGACGCAGCCACCAACAGCACCGAGCCACTGGCCGCAGCACCCACGGGCAAGGCCCCGCGGCGCCCAGCGGGATCGCCTTGCCAGGCACTGACCTGGATGCAGCATTCGGTCGGCCCGTACAGGTTGACCACGGTGCGCCCGCCGGCGGCAGCTCGCGCCGCGGTCTCAGCCGTGAGGACCTCCCCGCCCGCAAAGACGGTGCGCACACCTTGCAGCGCCTCGGGCTCATGCCGCGCCAACAGATCCAGCAGGCTGGGCACCAACTGCACATGGGTGACGGCACCGCGCGCGACTGCGCTCGTCAGCGGGCGGTCCAAGCCCGCCCCCGGCGCGGCCACCACGGTGGACCCCGAAGCGAGCGTCGCCAGCCACTCCCACAGCCCCGCATCGAAGGCCGGCGACGTCCGGGCCAACACCCGCGCATCGGCACCGAGCGCGAAGCGGCGCACGAACCAATCAATCTGCCGGTCCAAGGCGCGCCGAGGCACACCGACCGCCCGCGGCGCACCGGTCGACCCCGAGGTGAAGAGGACATACGCGAGCCCTTGTGGCGCGAGCGCTGCGGGGCTTGGCCGCCCGCCTGCTGGGCCCCGGCCCGCACCCGGGGCCAACGTCCCCGGCGCGATGGCCGCAGCGCCAACGTCCGTCAGCGCCGCAGCAACCAGCGGATCCACCTGCCCTTGCGCCACCCAGGCTACGGGGCGCAGCTGACGCACCAGTGCCGCCAGACGCCCTGGCGGATGGGCCGGGTCCATTGGCGCGAAGGCGGCACCCGTGCGCATCACGCCCCACAGGGCCGCCGCCAGCTCGGGAGATGGCGGCAGCGCCAACGCCACCACCTGCTCCGGCTGAGCACCGCGGCCCCGCAACGCGTCGGCCAAGGCTGACGACCAAGCCGCGAGCTGGCGATAGGTCACCGAGCGGGCTTCGGCCGCCACGGCCACCCGGTCCGGGAATGCTTCGGCCGTATCCAGCAGGCGCTGCAGCAGCGCGGGGGCGGGCGGCAAGGTGGCCGGATCGGCGCTGGCCCGCCAGTTCGCCAACTCTTGCGGGCCGAGCACCGGCAAATCGTCCACCGGCGCTGCGGGCGTGACGCGGGCGGCTTCGAGGAAGGCCAGCAGCCCGTCCAGCATGCGCTGAGCGTCGTCGACGCTGACACCGGCTGAGTCGTACTCCAGGATCAACTGGTCGCCGGCCTCGACCAGCCGGAACTGAAACACGTCCTCCACGCAGCTCAGGATCTGCAGAGTCACGGCCACGGCGTCCACCGTGACCACGACCGGGCCTTCACGACGAGCATGGCCAATGGCGGCCCAAGCTGGCGCCGCATCGTCCGGATCAATCATCCATGTGAAGCAATCCTGCCGCGCATGACTGTCGAACAACGCGGCCCGCACGGCCTCGGCGGCTGAAGCCAGCGGGCGGTCGGTGCGTCCCGCGGCGGGCATCGGCACCACGCGCGCCATCGGCCCCACCACGCCAGCGAGCGCCTCTTCACCCCGGCCGTTGAGACGCACACCCAGTGGTGCTGCCACGCCGAGCCGTCGAGCCACGACCAGGCGCCAAGCCGCCAGCAAGCCAGCGCCAGGCACGCCCCGGTCCAGCCCGCGCAGGAACTCCGCCAAGGCGGGCGGCACGGGCTGCTCGACCCGGGCCGCACTCCAATTCGCCGGGAGGTAGGCAGCGCGCGGCGCCTCGTTTGAACCGGCACGCAATTCCGCCAGGCGCTCGCGCCAGAACCCACGGCCGACGGCGGCCTCCTCATCGAAGGCAAGGCTGTGCTCCCACTCGGCCACGAGCGCGAACGGTGTCGGTGCCGTCGTGCCCTCACCTCGGCCCGAGAGCCGATGCGCGAGACGGTTCGCCAGCAAGGACAGTGACGCCTCATCCACCGCATAGGCAGGGAGGTCCAAGGTCAGGGCGCCGGTGTTGGGGCCCCAAACCGATGCATTCACCGCCGAACGCACCGCTTGTTCCGCCGAGAGCTCGCGCACCAGTGGCACCGCCGCCGAGGGATGAGCTTCCCAACGCTGGCGCAGGACGGCTTCTTCGGCGAACAGCGCCTCAAGCGCCGCACGCACGGCATGCTCGTCGGCGCCGCTCACTTTAAGCCGGGCCTGCACCCGGAACGCCTCAGGTCCGTGGCGCTGCATCAGGCGCCAAACGCGTTCCTGCTGCGGGGATGAGGTCGGGAGATGCATGGGGGTCTTTCGATCTGAAGTCAGGCTTCGGTGGGCGGTGGCGCCATGCCGACGCCGGTGTCCAACGGCCGCGCCATGGCGAACATCACCTGGCGTGCGCCGGCATAGGGCGCACGGCCGTGCGTGCTCAACAGGTTGTCCAGGAGCAGCAGGTCACCGACTTGCCACGGCGCCATCCAGGTCTCGGCCCGATGAGCGGTGCGAATCGCGTCGATTTCGTCGTCCGAAAACGGTGTCCCATCGCCATGGAAGACGGTGTGTGGCAGCTGGTTCGGGCCGAACTGCTCGACCAGTTCCGCCGCGATGCCGGGCTCTAGACTGGAGGGGTGCCAAAACAGAATGTGGTTGAACCAGACCGGCTCGCCGGTGTCGGGGTGCGGGACCACGGCGGGCCGCCGGATTTGCGTGACCAGATCGCCCCCGTCCGTCCAGCGCCAGTCGATGCCGGCCCAAGACAGGTGCTCCTCCAGTGCCGCGCGGTCGTCAACCAGGTAGGTCTCACGCCAGTCCGGCCTGAACCCGCGCCGGAAGTGGGCCCGATACAGGTAGCCATCACGACGCAAACGGGCCAGAAGCGCCTCAGGCAGGCGAGCCAAGATGCGGCGCGTATCGGCCAGGGGCGTCTCCCCGCCGGTCTGCGCCGGCTGCGCGCAGGCCATCAGTAGTCGGGCCGGCAGCATTCGGGAGTAGGACTGCTCGCTGTGCTGCTCGATCCACTGGTCTGCCGGATGGTCGGTCGAGGTGCGCACGCCGTCCAGCAAGGGCGTGCGCAGCGAGGTGTTCTCCCGATAAGACATCGCTGCACCGTAAAGCGTGCGCAGGCACTGATCCAGCGCGGCCGGCGTGCGAACGCCAAAGCCGCGCAGCAACACCGCGCCGGCCTCGCCGAGATCGCGTTCGATGCCCTGCGCTTGCGCCTTCAACCAAGCCACAGCGTCGCGGCGCCCGGCGTGGCACTCGTAGATCACAGGGCCCCGGCCCGCATCGCGCCGGCGCGACACCTGAGGCTCGCCGTTGCGGGCGCTGAAGTCGCGAAAACTCATGTCTGCACCTCGCCCGCCGGGTACGTCGGTTGATCGCCCGAGGGGGCAAGCTGCGCCCACCCAAAGGTTGAGACAGGGTGCCTCATGCCGCCCCCCCCACGCAGGCCGCTGCAGCGGCGAATCCCCGCCGGCCACGGGTCGCAGCCGTAACGGTCTGGCGCAGCATGGTCAGGCTTGCGGCCGTTTCGGCACCGTTCGCCTCGCAGTGCGCCAGCGCCACTTCGAAGCCTTGTGCGAGCTGGCGTGCTGCGGCCTCACCGAAGCAGGCTGCATCGTGGCGCAGTTCAAGGTGCAGCAGCTCGTCCTGCACCGTGAGATAAAAGCTCAGCGGCTGGTGCAGTCGCACCTCCTGCAGCGGCACCAGCTCCGCCTGCCCCAGCGCGCGGTACGGTGCGTGGCGGGGCTCAGCGTGCATGCCGAACACCACATCCGGCCGCGGCGTCTCGCCGGCGTCGGCCCGCAGCGCACGCAGAACACGCCCAAAAGGCACCCCTCCTTGCGCGCTCACTTCCCGCACTTGGTTGTGCAACGCCGAGAGGAACGCGGCCAGCGACCCCTCCTGCGGCAGGTCAATGACCAGCGGCGCTCGATTGACGAAGGTGCCGACGCAGGACTCCAGCTCGGTGCGCATGCGTGTGGACACGTCGATCACGAACACCAGGTTGGAGCGCCCCAACTGCCAGGCCAGCACCAGCGCAAACAGCCCGCAACTCACGGCGAACAGCGGCAGGCGCTGCTGGCGGGCCAAGGCCTGCGCCGACCGGGCATCGAGCGCACGCCGCAGCACCTGCGGATGCGGCGCACCGGACGGAAGCGCCAGAGTGCGCAGCCGGCGGCCTTGCAGTCGGTTGATGAGCACTGCAGCCTCGCGGTCGGCCGCGCCGGGGTCTTGTGCGTCAACCAGGCGTTGCCGGCAGGCATGCTCCGCGTAGGCCAGCGGCTGGTACTCCAGCGCAACGGGCCGCCCGGCGCGCAGTGACGCCACCAGGCCCGCCAGGTCGCGCAGCATCAAGGCGAGCGACCAGCCGTCACTGACCAAGTGATGGCGCACCAGCTGCACGACCCGCCCTCCCCCTGGCTCCAGCACGCTGAGCACCCGCAGCGCGGGTTCGCGATCCAGCGCAAACGGCCTGAGCGCATGCGCACGCAGCGCTTGGCCCAACGCCGTCTGCGCCACAGCGGCATCGAGGTGGCGCAGGTCCAGCACGCTCTCGCCAGGCGGCGGCGCGGGGCGGGGGAAGCACAGCAAGGGCTCGTCGGCGCCGGGCAGGAACAGCGCGGACAGCATCGGATGTCGGCGTGCCAGTGCGGCCACTGCGTCGGCATCCGGTGCAGCCCCGTCGCCAGGGCGCCACCGCAGCGTCAGCTCGATCAACTGGGCCTGGGCGTCCTCCAGCGTGGTCGCAGCCGTCCACAAAACCCGTTGCTCCTCCGACAGGGTCGCCAAATGCAGCTCTTGCAGATGTGTATAAGAGACAGGTGCAGCCCCGTCGCCAGGGCGCCACCGCAGCGTCAGCTCGATCAACTGGGCCTGGGCGTCCTCCAGCGTGGTCGCAGCCGTCCACAAAACCCGTTGCTCCTCCGACAGGGTCGCCAAATGCAGCTCTTGCGCCCCAATCCCCTCAGCCAGACCCGCCAACTCGGCCGCCAACGCGGCGGCGCCCTCTCGGGCCGCGGCCAACAGCTCCAGACGACCCGTGGCAGGCGCACCCGACACCGCGGGCACCGCGCGCAGCGACACGCCCTCGGGCCCCCAACGCACCATGATCCCGCCGGCCAACAGCCGGGCCAGCAAGGCATCAACACTCACAGCCGGATGTCCTCGAAGCCAACGTCACGCTCGGTCGGCCGGCCTGAGGCAACGGCCTTCAGGTGTCGAACGCGGTCCGCCAACCGATTCACGGTGGTGGCGCCCATCAGCCCAGCCAGCGAATCCTCGACGCCGAACTCGTCACGCAGGCGGTTCAGCACCCGAATGCCGAGCAGGGAGTCCCCTCCCAATTCGAAGAAGTCTTCGTCAGGCCCCACAGACGACACCCCGAGCAGCTCGGCCCACAGCGTCGCCAGCCTGCCCTCCAATGTCGTGGCCGCCGGGCTGGCACTCGGGGTGGCGGGCTCTGCTGCCATTGCGCGCCGCGTGACCTGATGACTCTCCAGGAAGCCCGCGTGATCTTCCGGCGTGAAGCTGGCGTGTCGGGCGAGCAGTTCGTGCAGGGCTTGAGCGCACACCACGACGTGAGGAGCCTCAAGGCCCAGTGCGCAAAGAAAGGCTTGTCGCCCTTGCTCTGGCGTGATCGCCCGCAGCAGGTCCGGCATCACCTCATGAGCACCCGGCGCAATGCGGTACTGGCGACTGAGCCGCTCTTGGGCGTCCACCCACATGCCGCCCGCACGCCAGTCCGTCCAGCTCAATGCCAGCACGCGCGTGGCCCGGCGCTGCGCCGCCAGCTGGCGGGCCGCAGCCGTGAGATGGGTGTTGGCCGCCACGTAGGCCACTTCGCCAAACTTCAGCCTCGGCAGCAGCGATCCGATGGACGCGCACAGCACCAGCAGGTCCAACGGCCGATCCCCGAGGACGCGCAGCAGCACATCCAGTCCCTGCACTTTGGCATGCAGGGCGCGCTCGGTCGCCGCGGGGTCACGCCGGATCATGACGCCGCCCTGGTCGGTCTCGCCCGCCGCATGCAGCACGGCGCGCACCGGCCCGTGCGTGGCCTCGACCACCGACAGCACCGCCACCATGGCCGCTTCGTCGGCGACATCCGCCGCATGCAGCGACAGCGTCGCGCCAGCATCCAGCACTTCAAGAAGGGCCGCTGCCAAGCCCTCGTCCAATCGACCCTGGGCACGCAAAGCGGCCAGGCGGGCCTCGTCAATCTCCCCAGTCATTGCCGGGTGGCGGGCCGTCATCGCCACATGCGCCGCCGGCACGCGGGCGAGCAGGGGCGCCAGCGCTCGGCCCATGCCACCGGTTCCGCCAACCACGAGCACCGAGGCCCCCGGTGTCAGCATGTCTTCGGGGGCGGCAGGCCGCAGGCCGCCGCGTCGCTCATGCCCCTCGCGCCACAGGCGTCGGCCCCGCAGGCTGAGCAGCGGCTGGGCGGCGGGAGCGTCCAGCAATTGGGCCGCCGTGTCGGCCGCACGGGCCAGCACGCCGGCTTCGCCCAGATCGAGATCCAGCCTGAACGCAGTGACTTGGGGCAGCTCCCGACCGATGAGCTGCACGGGCGCGTCGACGAGTGCGGCCCCCGGATCCAGCGTCTCATCGCCGGTGACGTCGGCCGCCCCGTCAATCAACACGCCGAGCCGCACCGGGCCTTTTGGCTGCGCCGTAGCAAGGGCCTGGGTCAACGCCAACATCGACTCGAAGCCGTTCACGCGATGCCCCATCGGCCCAGGGCCCGCCTGGGCTCCAAGCGCGAACCCATGCAGCACCCGCCAGGACGCCCCGGCAGCGGGAGCAAAGGCTTGCAGCGCTTGTGTCAGGTCTTGCGCCGATGCAGGCCGCACGCGCAGCGTCAGCTCGTCCACGCGCTCGAAGCGATCAGAGGCCACGCAACGCAACGACGGGCCCGGCCAGGCCGCACCCAGCGCCTCGCCCAGCGGCCCCTCGGGCAACAGCAGCACGGTGGGCGTCCGCTGCGCCGGCGCCTCGTGCCGGGGCAGCGGCACCGTCATCCAGGCCGGCGTGTAAAGCCACTCCGACGGCGATCCCAGGTCGGTGTCGTCCTGCGCTCGCGCCATCACGAGCAGGCCGAGCTCTGAGCCGGAGTCGGCACCGACCGACCGCGCCTGGGTCAGCCGCATCCCAGCACCACGGGCCTCGGCAAAGCGACGCCAGCCGTCGAGCGTGCGCAAGGGGCCGCACCAGTCCGCCCGCGCCGCCCACCACGCGGGCGAGAGCCCCCAGACCAGGCTGGCCCAACGGCTCGGGCGCATCGACTCCAGCGCCACCAAGCGCCCCCCGGGCCGCAACAGGCGGCGGATGGCGGCCATGCCCGCGTCGATGTCACGCACCGCATGCAAGGCGTCCAGGGCCACCACCACGTCAACGCTGCCTTCGGCAAAGCCTTGTGCCACTAGGTCCCGCGTCAGGTCTAGCTTTTGAAAGGCAACGCCGGGCTGATCCCGCCAGCGGGCTTCGAGCTCACTCAAGAACAGCCCACTCACGTCAGTAACCATCAACTCCACGCCGACGCGAGGCAGGTGCTCCACCAGCGCCGCGGTGAGCCCGCCGGCTCCGGCACCCACCTCCAGCACACGCAAGGGGCCGGCGCCCCGCATCGTGCGGCCAGCCTGCGCCAGCGCCAGGGCAACGCTCTGCGCAGCGGCACCGACCTCGCTGTGCGGCGGCGTGGCGGCCAGCAACGCGGCAAAGCGCTGCATGCCATCCTGACCATAGACCGCCTCGCTGCCCTGAGTCGCATCGGCGAGCGCGGCAGGCACGCGGCTGGCGCAATGGACGAGAAAGTCTGCATAGCCCGCGAAACCCGGCGCCGCGGCAGCCACCGCCGCGCACAGCGCGCTGACCGGAGGAGGAGGCGTGCGACCGTCCAGTCGCTCCTGCGCGGCAACGCGCAGCAGAAAGTCGAGCAGGCCGTGCATGCGCGGGTCCACCCGCTCCAGCAACGTTGCCCGAGCACACAAACCGCCCTGCGGCGCGAAGGCGTTGAACGCCGCCAATGCGTCATGGACCAGCCGTGCCACCAACTGGTCCAGCGCCGCCGTGAGGCCCGGCCGTTGATGCAGTGTGGCCGGCACGCCCTGGGACCAGCGATCCTGCAGCGCACGCGAGAGGGCCGCTTCGAACACAGCATCGTCTTGAGCCGGCGCTGGCCCAGGTGCATCGTGATACTGGTCAAGTGTTTGCGCAGAGGTGGCCGGGCCGGACAGCCGGTGTTCACGCCGCTCAAAGGGGTAGGCCGGCAGCGCAAGCCGGCGGCGTGGCTGAGGGAACAGTTGGCGAGCCAGGTCCGGGACATCGTCGCCGGACAGCCAGGCGCGCACCGCTGGACAAGCGGCGGCGTCCGTCGCCAAGGCTGAGTGCCTTTGCTCTTGCCCCTGCGCCAGCGCCGCCAGCCAGTCGCGCGCGGCAGCGAGGTTCTCAACCCGACGGGCCGCTCGCACCGCAAGCGGAGCGCAGCGCTGCGCCAGCGTCCACGCCAGATCCGGCAGGTCGGCGTCGGTCAGGGTAGCCAAGGCCTCGTGCATGCACGTTGCGAAGCGCCGCAACGCGACCTCATCGCGCGCCGCCAAGGTCAGCACCACCGGCCCGTCGCAGGAGGCCCCGGGACCGGCGCGCGGCGGCTCGCTCAACACCACGTGGGCGTTGACGCCGCCTATGCCGAACGAGCTCACCCCCGCCACCCGGGCCCGCCCCTCGGGCCAGGTCTGCAGGCGGTCTGGCACATGGAAGCGAGCACGAGCGCCGGTGAGTGCAGCGTTGGGCGTGGTCACGTGCAGCGAAGGCGGGATCGCGCCCGTCGCCACGGCTTTGACCGCCTTGATCAGCGACAAGGCGCCTGCGGCGGCATCCAGGTGACCGACGTTGCTCTTGACGGAACCGATCAAGCAATCGGCACCCGGCAGTGCGCGATGCAGTGCCGCGATCTCCACCGCGTCGCCCAACGGTGTACCCGTGCCGTGGCCCTCGATGAGGCCCGCGTCCGCGCCGGTCAACCCGGCGCGCTGCCAGGCCAGTTCAATGGCCTGCACCTGCCCGTCCTCGCTGGGCGCGGTGTAGCCGGCCTTGCCGGCACCATCGCCGGCCACCGCCCAGCCGCGCAGCACTGCATGGATGGCATCGCCGTCTTCCAGCGCCCGCGACAAGGGCTTGAGCAGCAGCATGGCCGCACCCGCGCCCGGCGTGACGCCGTTCGCGTCGGCCCCGAAAGCGCGGCAATGGCCATCACGCGAGTAAATGCCGCCGGGCTCGTGGACGTAGCCGGCCTGCTGGGGGAAATGAACGGAGACGCCGCCTGCCAGCGCCACATCCACATCGCCGCTGGCCAGGGCACGGCAGGCAAGTTCCACCGCCACCAGTGAACTGGCACAGGCCGCACCGACCGCCATGGCCGGCCCTCGCAGGTCCAGTCGATAGGCAATCTGGCCGGCCAGGTGATCCTTGTCGCTGGACATCAGCAGGCGCAGGCCACCATGCCGCGCCGCCAAGTCCTGACGCCGCCTCGCCTCCTCCAGGAGGTAGGTGCCCAGGCTGGCGCTGACGTAGACGCCGACCCGGCCCAACGCGGGGCCGGGGGCGTGGCCTGCGGCATCGAACGCCGCATGTGCGCACTCCAGGCCGATGCGGATCTGCGGATCCATCAAGGCCGCTTCGGCCGCGGGGATACCGAAGAACGCCGCATCGAAGCACAAGGCGTCCTCAAGGCGCCCGTAGGCCGGGACGAAGTCCGGCGCCTCGGCCAGGGCGGCGGGCACGCACTGGGCCAACAAGGCCGCCCGGTCGCTGCGCGTCACCGCATGGCGGCCATCCAGCAGCAAGCGCCAGAACTCTTCGACGTTCGCCGCGCCGGGCGTCCGGCAAGCAAGGCCGATCACGGCAATCGGCGGGTGGGTATTCATGCAAGGTCTCCTACGGGGGATGAGGCCGCCGCTTTGGCCGCCACCAGGCGAGCCATGTCAGCCACGGTCGGATGTCGCAGCAGTTCCACGGGAGAGATCGCGACGCCATAGCGACGCTGCAACCCGTCGGCGACCCGCATCAGCTTGAGTGAATCCCCGCCCACCTCGAAGAAACGGGCATCGCGATCGCGGATCTCGCGCTCGACCACAGCGGCCCAGATCGTCGCGACGGCGGCCTCGTGCAGGTCCCGCGGAGGCCGGCTGAGCGGGGCCTCGAAGCGGTCCAGGTCGAGGGCGGCGCGGTCCAGTTTGCCCGAGGTGGTGGTCGGCAACGCGGCGACCAAATGCACCTGATCGGGCGCCATGTAGGCCGGCAGGACCGAGACCAGCGCGGCGGTGTCGGGCCGTGCGCCGGCCTGCGGAACGATGATGGCCACGAGGCGCCCGCCATCGGGGTCGGGCTGAAACACGGCAGCGACGGCGGCCACCTCCGGCTGCCGCAGCAGCGCGGACTCGATCTCGTCCAGTTCGATCCGCACGCCCCGCCGTTTGACTTGACGATCCGCCCGACCCAGGAAGTGCAACTGGCCGTCATCACCGCGCCGCGCGTGGTCGCCGGTGGCGTAGAGCCGCGCGCCGTTGGCCGCGGGCAGGAAGGATGCCGCGGTCAAGGCAGCTTCTGCGAGGTAGCCACGCGCCACGCCGGCGCCGCCAATCAAGATCTCGCCGCGCCAGCGGTCGATGCCTTCGCCACGGTCTGGCGTCTCCAGACGAATCCAAGTGCCGGCAATCGGTCGACCGATGGGCGCGGCGCCAGACAACGCCGGCGCGATCACGGCCACACTGGAGTAGGTGGTGGTCTCGGTCGGCCCGTACAGGTTCACCAGTTGCGCTGCGCCCGCGGCGTGGACGGCGGCCACCAGATCCTCGCCGAAGGGCTCACCCGCGAGGTGAACCGTGCAACCGGACGGCAGTCGGTCACAGGTCCGCAGCAGCTCTCGCATCACCGACGGCGTGGTGTTGATCAGGCCCGGCTCGCAAGCCGCCAATCGCCGACCGACCTCCAACGGGGAGTCGAGCACCGCCAACGCGCCACCGGCCACCAAAGGCGCAAACATCTCGAACACGGAAAGGTCGAAGGACAAAGGCGTCATCGCCATCACACGACCGCGGGTGCCTGGGCAGTCCGCTACGGCCCAGTCGACAAAGGCGGACATTGCGCCCCGCGTCAGGCCGACCCGTTTGGGTCGGCCCGTCGAGCCCGAGGTGTGCAGCACGTGAGACAGCGCGAGCCCTGGCACGGTGACCGGAGCATGGCGCGGCCCGCGCTCCTGCAGCGCCTGCTCAAGCGAAAGCACGGCTGGCCCGTCGTTGGGCTCTGGACTGGGCTGATCGGTCAACAGCAGCGTCAAGCCTTCGCAGGCTTGCCGACGTCGCGACTCAGGCCAACGAGCGTCGATGGGGACATAAGCCGCTCCCACCCAGAGCACAGCCAATACTGAGACGACCCGGCCGGCTGCGCCCGCCACGGCCACCCCAACGCGGTGCTCCACGCCGACGCCGCGGGTGTTCAATGCCGCCGCGACCGTGGCCACCCGTCGCGCCAAGGCGCGGGCGCTGAACGCCGCCGGCGGGTCCACAGACCAGTCGGTCAGCACCACGGCATCGGGGTGCTGCTTGGATCGTGCCCACAGCGCTGCGGCCGGGCCAGCCGCCGCGACCGGCTCAGCCTCGGGCGTGGACAGGGGCAGCGGCGCATCGGCGCGCGCGGCTGCGTCGTCGAGCAGCGCTTCAGCCACGCGAACCAAATCGTCCGCAAAAGTCTCCATCGCCACGGGCTCCCCGAGGCCTTCCGGGTACTCCAGCGTCATGCCACAGGGGTCGAAGAACACGACCAGGTCGGCTTTTGCCGAGGCGCGCCGAGCTCGCATTGGCTGGTAGCGGGTGCCCAGGTCGCGCGACGCCGACTGGAAGGAGACCAGCACGTTGAAGGGTGACAGACCGTAGGACACGCGCCCGGCGAGAGCCTGAGCCATGTCGGCCTCCTGCAAGGCAATCGCGGCATCCAACGCTTCGGCCGCATCGGCCAGGCAGCGCGCAGCGTCGGCCTGAGCGGACATCTGCAGCAGCAGCGGCACCGTGCTCGCAAACAGCCCCACCGTGTCCTGCGAGCGGCTGTCCGGGCGGCGCGCCACGGGCAGGCCGAGACAAAGCCGCCCGTCGGGCGTACGCCGGGCCAGCAGCAATGACAGGGCACACAGTTGCACGACCGGCGGCCGGCCGTGCCGGCGCAGCGCCTCACGCAGCGCTGCCGGAAACACCCGATCCACGCGGCAGGCCGGCCGATCTCGGTCATGCAGCCGCCACGCCCCATGCAGGGCAACCGGCTCCAACTCGGCCCGCAACGCTGCCGACGCTGCCTGCGTGGCCTGCACAACTTCGGGCTGACCGCAGGCCCGTCCGCGCCGGGCCACCGCTGCGGCGAACGAGGGGGCAGGCGCCGGCGCCCAGCTGCTGTGCTCGCCGGCTTGTGCAGCCATCAAGCCGAGGGCGAACTCTTCGCCCAACAGGTCCATGGACCAGCGGTCCATGATCGCGTGGTGCGCGGCAATCAACAGGGCCACCACGTGCTCGCCGTCCACCAGCAAGCGCAAGCGCAGCAACGGCCCGGCGGCCAGATCAAACGGGCGGCGCCCCTCCTCAGCCAACAGCCGGTCACTCAAGGCCGCCAGGGCCTCTTCGCCAAGCCCGCTGACGTCAACCGGTTCGGGGCGTGGTGGCTGCCCTTGCAAGGTCATCAAGAACTGGCCGTCAGCGTCGCGCGGGAAGGCAGCGCGCAGCGCATCGTGTCGGCCCAGCAGGGCGCCGAGCACCTCCTGTGCCGTGGCCAGCGGCGCTGGCGGCGTCAGTCGGAACAGCCCGCTGGCGACATAGTCCGCCCCATCGCCTGCCCGCAGCAAGAGGGCCTGCTCGGGCGACGGCCGGAGTTGCGCCAGATGGGGCGTGAGGGCACCCGCGCCACGCTGCCAGGCCAGCAGCGCAGGCTTGCCCTCCCGCAAGGCCGCCAGCAACGGTTCGTCGAGCGCGCCCTGCGGCGCGCTCAGGCAGAGGTCGTCTGCGTCGATCCAGAGCACTGCGCCTTGCTCGCCGAGGCGCCGGACCAATGCGTCCGGCGCCTCGACTTCACAGGCGGACAAGGTCCCGTTCATCGTCGGCAACGCCTTGGGCATCACGACGCGCCGCGGCACGCTGTTCGTCCACATGCCGTGCCAAGTCGGCGACATTGCCGCCTTCGTTCATCAACAGCTTCATCGGCGGCTGGACGCCCAGTGCCTTTTGCATGGCGGCGGCGATTCGCATCGCGCGCAGGGAGTCGCCACCCAGCGTGAAGAAGCCGTCTTGCACGCTCAGGTGCTCGACGCCCAGCACCATGCGCCAAATCCCTGCGATGACCTCTTCCGTGGGCGTACGCGGCAACACCGGCGCGGCGCCGGCAGTCTCGACGGGCTTTGGCAGTGCCTCGCGATCAATCTTGCCGCTGGAGCCGACCGGCAACGCATCGAGCGCCACGTAGGCCTTGGGCAGCATGAAGCGTGGCAGCACGCCACGCAGATGGGTCGCCAGTGCTTGAGTGTCACCGCCGGGCTCGCTGAATGCGACGTAGGCCACCAGACGCGACTTGCCGGTCGCGTCGGGTTGCGGCTGCACGGCGCAACTGCGCACGCTGGGGTGACGCAGCAGCGCTGCCTCAATCTCACCCAACTCGATCCGGAAGCCGTCGATCTTCACCTGGGAGTCGCGGCGTCCGCAGAACTCCAGTTGCCCCGAGGCGTTCCAACGGACGTAGTCTCCGGTGCGATAGACGCGCCCGCCAGCGGGGCCGCCGAACGGATCGGGCCTGAAGGCGTCTGCCGTCTCCGCCGCACGCCCGACGTAGCCATACGCCAGCATCAGGCCGGCCAAGCAAGCCTCGCCCGCCACCCCGATGGGTGCGACATGGTCGAAGGCATCCGCCACCACGCACCGCACGCCGGCCACGGGCGTCCCAATCGGGACCGTGGCTTGACGCGCCGGGCCTTGGGCCGTCCAGGCCGTCGCCCACACGGTGGCTTCGGTCGGACCGTACTCATTGACCAGCTTGACGCCCGGCAGCACCGCCGCATGCGCGGCCACCAGGTCCGCAGGGACCGACTCACCCGCCACCGACACGGTGCGCAGCGAGCTGGCACCCGGGCGCAGCTCACGCAGGATCGCGGCGTACAGCGACGGCACCGCCAAGGTCTGCGTGACGCGGTGACGGCTGACCAGGTTGGCGAGGTCGCCCAGATCGAGTGACTCACGGCCGCTCGGCAGTACCAGCGTGCCCCCGGCAGTCAGCGTGCCGAACAGCCCCGCCACGGAGCTGTCGAACGCGATGGACGACAGCAGCAGGAACGCCTCGTGCTCGCCTTCGAAGTAGCGCTGGCGGGCGGCGTTGGAGGCCGCCAAGGCACGGCGCGAAACTTCCACGCCTTTGGGGCGCCCCGTGGTGCCGGAGGTGTAGATCACATACGCGGGCCATGCCGGTGGCAGCGCCACGGCAGCCACCGGCGACAGGGCAGCCAGCTCCTGCTTGAGCACCGCCAGTTCCACCATTGGCACTCGCTCAGTGCGCTGTGCGGCGTTGGACACCGCCACCGCCAGGCTGGCATCGGCCAAGATGGCGTCGTTGCGCTGCTCGGACGCAGACGGGTCCAGTGGCACGTAGGCGCAACCGGCGCGCAAGGCACCGACGATCAGAGCCGGCATCTCCAGGCAGCGCGACAACGCCACGCCGACGCGGTCCCCCGGCTTCACGCCGCGGCGACGCAGCCACGCGGCAAACTGGCCAGCCATGCGATCCAGTGCGCCGTAGGTCAGGTGGCGGCCGTCATGGGCGACCGCGACGCGGTCGGGTTGCGCTTGCGCCAGGGCGGAAATGGCCTGCACCACATCCGAGTCGAGCGCGGCCGGTGCGGGCAATGCCGCGGGCGCCGCCGTGCTCCAGCGCGCAAGCTCGTCACGCTCATGGGCCGGCACGAGGTCGAGGAGGTCGTAGCGCGCGTCCGGGTCAGCGACCATCGCCCGCACCACGCTCAGGTACATGCGCTCCATGGTCGCCAGCAGGCGCGACGTGAACTGCAGCGAGTCGTACTCGACTCGCATGCCCACGCGCTTGTTCACCGGTGAGATGTAGGCGTTGATGCAGTAGGGGAAGGTGGATTCACCGTAGACCCGGATGCCCAGCAGCTCGGCATCCTTGCGGCCGTCGAGCACGTCGGCAACGTGGTAGTGGTTGAAGAAGAACAGCGTCTCGGACAACGGGTCGTTGCCGGCCTGGCGCTTCAGTTCGGCCATCGGGAAACGACGGAAGGGCAGCACCGACTGCTCTTTGGCCAAGGTGGATCGGATCAGCTCTCGCCAAGACCCGCCAGGCATCGGCAGGCGGAAGGCCAGGCTGTTCACGAACAGACCAATCACGCGGTGACCTTCGGCGTTCTCGGGGCGCCCGTTGCCCACCGTGTAACTGGTGGTGTCCCGGCCGCCGCCCATGGCCGACATGACACGCATGTGAGCCGCGAGCAGCACCGTCTTCACCGGCACGGCCAGGGAGCGGGCCAGCTTCACGATGGAGTCCGACAGCTCGTCGTCAATGGGGATCTCAAACTTGACGATTTGACGATCCCCCTTGTCGGCGCGCAGCGGAGCAGCCAGGCGGGGCAGACGCATCAGTTGCGTGTCCGAGAACTCCTTCATCCAGAACTCCCGGAAGGCCGGGTTGGCCAGAGCGGCCTGTTCCTGCGCGATGGCGTCACGGAAAGTGGCGGTCTGAGGTTCTGGCCGGTAGTCTTCGCCGCTGGCGCGGGCGAAGTAGTCACGCAGCAGCTCGGTCACCATCAGCGCGTCGCTCCAGCCATCGATGATCTCGTGGTGGAAGCTGTAGCTCAGTTGGAACACGCCGTGCGATCCGACATGCAAGCAGAAGCGGATCAGCGGATGCTGGTGCACTTCGAAACCCGTGCGCTTTTCGTGCTCCATCCAACCGTCTACCGCGGAGTTGAAGGCCTGGGTCGAGGCGTCACGCAGATCGATCACGGTGACCGGATCCTCGAACTCGCTGTGAACCAACTGCAGTGGCCGGGAGTAGGTGGTCAGGTCGAAGGAGGTGCGCAGCAGCGGGTGGCGGCGCACCAGGTCATGAATGACCTGCAGCATCAGTGGGATGTCAAGCCGGGCACGGATCGCGTAGGAGCAGATCGCGTGGTACACCGCCGACTTCGGTGCGAAGTCGCGGTGGTAGATCATGCCTTCCTGCAAGAGGTTGAGCGGGTAGGCATCTTCGATCTCCGCCGGCATGAGGGCACGGTCTTCCTCGGAGATGAGCTCGAACGGCCGTGTGGTGGGCGAGCGGTCCAGCAACGGATCGCCCTGGCGCACCACCTCCGCCAGATCCTTCAGCACAGGGTTGGCGTGCAACTGAGCCACCGACACGTCCAAGCCTCGTTTGCGGGCCAGCGCGCTGGCCTGGACGCTACGCAGCGAGTCGCCGCCCAGCGCAAAGTAGTCGTCGTCTCGGCCGACACGGTCGACTCCCAGCACCGACGCGAGCACCGCAGCCAAGACCTCCTCGTGGTGACCCTTGGGCGCCTCATAGGCCAGGCGGGCTTCGCCCGGCAGCGCAAGTGCCGCGCGATCACACTTGCCGGCAGCCGTCAGCGGCAGCGAAGTCACGCTGACGAAACGCACCGGTACCAGGGCGTTCGGCAAACGCTCGGCCAGCGCCTCGCGCAGGAAGGCTTCATCGACAACGCGCGCAGCCGGCACGACCCAGGCAATGAGGCGCAGGTGGCCGGCAGCGTCCGGGCGCAGGGCCACGGCCGCAGCGGCAACGCCGTCCAGCGCCGTGAGCGCGGCCTCGACCTCGGCCGGATGGCAGCGCACGCCGTTGACCTTGAACTCCTCGTCCATTCGGCCCAAGAGGCGCAGACCTTGGCCAGCCGTCCAGCGCACTTTGTCGCCCGTCCGATACGCCGGCTGACCGCGCCAGGTGATGAAGCGCCGCGCCGTCTCTTCGCTAGCGGCGAGATAGCCATCCGCCACGCCCACACCGGCAATCACCAACTCGCCCGGCGCGCCCAGAGGCACCAGCGCGCCATGCTCGTCCAAGACCATCAGCGAAGTGTTGTCGATGGCATGGCCGATGGGCACGTCGACAGACGCACCGCCCACCCAGTCGGTGGCATCAAACACGGTCGAGCCCACGACGGTTTCGGTCGGGCCATATTCGTTGAAAACGCGCGCGCCCATCACGCGCTCACGCAAACCCTGCAGGTCGGCCGTCGTCAGCGCCTCTCCTCCCAGCACCACGCGACGGATACGCACGCTGGCCGTCTCAGCGCCTTTGAGCAGCGCGCGCAGCAGCGAGGGCGTGGTCTTGAGCAGGCCGATTTGCCCGGCCTCACCCAGTCGCTGCTGGGCCCACGCGAACGCATCGCGACGCCCCGGCAGGTGCACCACGCCGCCAGCCACCAGTGGCCCGAACAGCCCCGTCAGGACGAGGTCGGCAGCAGGCGACGTGTGGACCAGCGCGCCATCGCGATCGTCCAGGCCATACGTGGCTGCGGCCCAACGAAGATAGTTGGAGAACCCAGCGCGTGTGACACGCACGCCTTTGGGCTGGCCGGTCGAGCCGGAAGTGAAGATGACGTAGGCGAGTGCCCGCGGGGCGACCGCTGCGCGTGCACTGGGCGCCGACACGGGCGCCAGATCAGCCAGCGCCGAGATCGAGACCACCGGCACGTCCAGCGTGGCCGACCGGGCTTCCTCGGCATGCCGGTCACTGACCAGCGGCGCGCCACCCAAAGTCGCCAGCAGGTCACGCAGGCGTCGCACCGGTGCGGTCGGGTCCAGCGGCACAAACGCCAGGCCGGCCTTCAGGGCGCCGAGGGCCACGGCCAGCCAGGCGGTGGTCAACGCCCCGAGCAGCGGCACCACGCCGGCGGCACGGAAGCGCTCGTCAGCCGAAAGGGCTGCAGCGATGGCATTGGCGCGCTCATCCAGTTGCTGGTAGCTCAGCCCGCCCGCGTCGTCCGTGACGGCCACAGCGTCGCCGTGGCGACGAACCATGGCGTCGAACTGGGTCAGGACGTCGGCCTGATCCGGTGGGCTGACGTCGGGACCATGACCCAACCGGCTCAAGACGGCGGCCTCACCCTCGCCGACGACCTGCAGCTCATCGATGCGCGCATCCGGGCGCCGCTGAGCATCCGCCAACAGCGTCGCGAACCCCTCGGTCCAGCGCTCCAGCGCTTCGGCAGCAAAGCGGCCATCGTCAGCGCTCAGGGTCAAGAGCACGCGCGCCCCATCGGCCTGCACGCGCAGCGCCAGGCCGGTGCGGGCGCTGGCTGCCGTGTCAAACCGGATCGAGGCGAAGCGTACCGACAAGCCTTCGGGCATGGGCTCATCGCTCGGCGCCTCCTCGTCAAGCTGTCGCAGGACGGCGGCCTGGAGCTCGGCAAGCGAGCCCGACGCAGGCAGATCGACGCTCAGAGGCCTCCAGCCGCCCGGTGCCTGGCTCTGGCCGACGAGCACTGCCACGCGCTCCAACCCGCACAGTCGGGCGACATACAGCGCCCACAGCGCCGGCAAGCGCTGCGCCGCTTCAGCGGCGGACAACGGCAGAGACACGCGGCGCTCATACACCGCGGGTGTTGGCGCCAACGAGGCCGCTGGTTGATCGACGACAGGCAGCGCCGCGTCGTTTCCGGCACGCTGCCAGGTCGAGAGAGAGGATGCATTCATGGGAAACCTCCTGAACAATCTTGGAGAAAGACGCCTGTGCCGGTGCGCTGCCCCCTAGGCTTCGGAACCCGTTGAAAGCGCCGGACTCGGTCCAAAGCCCCGGCGCAAGCCGCCACGACGCCCGAGGGTTTCGCGAGGATTTGCAACGACGACATCGGAACGAAGGCGTGCTTTCACGGTTCGAAATCTGTGGGTTGGCGTACCAGGGTCGAGGAAAGACGTCACGCGGCCTGCATGACAAGGATGGGTTGCTGGGTGGACACCCGGCGGCTTAGCCCCCGGTTCTGGGCGAGTTCGCGTGCGCGTGCGCGCCATTGGTCTCGCTGGGAGAGCAGCGCCGCCGCCAGGCTTGCCTGGCCACGGCGCAACTGTTCGTTCAAGGCCTGGCCGTGCACGCGGGCCCAGGCATCGTCGACAAGATCGTCCAACTCAACCTCATCGGCGATGTCCGCGCCAATCACGCGCAGCCGACGCAGGCCAGCACGCTCGAACACTTCAATGAATTCGTCCAGCGGCGCCCAGTGACGGCCCGTGCCGACCGCGTCACCGCTGATGCCCCCGGCCACTTCGTCGAACAAGGCACAGACCTCGGGCGCCGCCGTGTGGATCTGGGCGGCCAACAGCCCGGCCGGCACGAGCGCACGGGCAATCTGTTGGGCCAAGGTGCGCTGCGCAAGAGCGCTCTGGTAGTGGTTGACGAAGCGCAGCAGCACCAACTCGGCACTGACGGGCTCCAGGTCAGCCGGGGTTCCCAGTCGGGTCGCCAAGCCACGCTCGGCAGCAGCACTGAGGAAGCGCGGGTTGGCGTCCAGTACGAGGACGTCACAGGTCACCCCGCGCCTGGCCGCCTCGCGCAAGAGCGCTTGAGCCACGATGCCTTCCGCGCCACCCACATCGACGCTGCGGATGACCGGACCCAGAGCGGACCAATGCTGCTCCAGTGCCAGTGACACGAAGCGTGCCGCAGCCCCTTCGGAGCCGAAGAACGGTGCGAGCGCCGCCAATGACCGCTCGCTGGAGAGGTCATCACGCGTTCCCGCCACCACGCTGGACAAAGCATTCATGCGCCGGCTCCCGGTGCGTCCAGATCGATCCCGCTCTGCCCGGATTCGCGCAAGTAGCGGCGGATGCGGCGATCCTGTTCCGGGGCCATGCGAACGGCCAGCCGGTCATCGTCCAGGACCTCCAAGGCCCGCAGGCCCATTCGCTCGGCCACCTCCGCCGCCTTGCGCGCGGGATCGACGCCGTGCCGAGCAACGAAGTCGGCCCGTTCCGCGGCGCCAAGCGCCGGATGAAACATGTCCAGCAGCAGCACCAGCCGTGGCTGGTCGCCATCGTGGCGAACTTCGTGCTCAAAGCTGTCGTCGAAGACCAGGCAGCGGCCGTCTTCCCAGGTCAACCACTGGTCGCCCACGCGCAGCCGTGCACCGGCCGCCGCGCGCAGGGGCAGGTGGACGCGCAACCTGGCATTGCTGAAGCCGCAGTGCGGCAGGATCAGGGTGCCCGGCTTGAGCCACGAGAGCATCACCACGCCAGCACGGCGAATCTCCTCGGGTGCGTCGTCCAGGATGGCGGCCGTCCGAGGGAATCGCCGGCAGGTCGCATCGAAGCGCATGCCACCCTCATAAAACACCGTCAGGTCCCAGGCCCCGGACGCGACCAGGGGCTCTTCGACCGGCATTAAGCCACGGCCTTCGTCGCCGAGTTCGTGGAGAACCTCTCGCGCAATCTCCTCGACGTGGGACTCCAGGTAGCAGACCAGATAGAACGCCGAGGGGTCGTGCACCGGCCGCGCGGCCAGCGCCGGCAGGAAGTGCAGGGGCCGTTGCCCGGTGCGCTGCCACAGGCCCTGGGCGACGGCCAACTCGGCCACGGTGCGGGCCGCGTGCTCATCTCCAGCACGCCGCCACACGTCGATCAGCGCATTGAACGCGCGCCTCACCTCGATCAGATCATGCATTCAGAAGTCCCTCCCAACCGCAGCGACATGCTGGGTCTGCACCGGGTACCCGCCGGCGGGCGGTTCATCGAGCCGGTCGAGGTCAGCAACGATGCACTCCGCATCGCGGATGAGGTGTCCGATGGCCTGCGCATCCAGGAACAAGCCAAGCGTCAGCACGCCCATGGCGTACAGCGGCGGCTGCGGTGTTGCGGCCCGGACCCGGCGTGTGCGCGGATCGACGTCGAGCCCGTCACAGGGCTGCTCACCCCCGTCGTCGGCTGCCCGAGAGGCGCGGCGCAACAACCCATCACGCAACGCGTGCTCCAGCCAAGCGGGCGTCCATGCGGTCGGGTCGCCCTCCTGGCCCAGCGCATCCACCACATGGTCGGCCGTCAGACGCCGCCCATCGCAGTCGACTGCCGCCCACCCATGAGCCTCGCGATGCACGGCATGGGCGTCGAGGCGGCGCACTTCCAGAACGCCCGCCTCCATCATGGCCAGCAGGCGCCGGGCCGTCGGTTGCCCCATCGGCATGGCATGGCGGTACAAGGGGCCGCGCAGATGGCGCTCGAACAGCGCATGGTCCTGCGCATTGAGCCCAGGAAACGCTTCGCTGAGAGCAGGCAGCACCGCCAGCAACGCGCGCTGCCAGGGCAGCTCGGTTCGCCCGCCTGCCCCTTCAGCACGGGCCACATCGGCGCGCAGTGTGCGCTGTGGATCTTGAGCGCGCAGGCGCTGCAAGGCCTGCAAGCGGCGGATGCGACGGCGCAGACTCAACGCCGGCCGGTCCACGCCGGCCAGTTCCGCGTCCAGTTCAGCGCTCAGCGCGGCCAACGCATCAAAGGCCTCGGCCAGCAGCAGGCGGCCATGCCGTCGCGTCAGTCCATCGAGCGCCTCGGCAAAGGGGCGCTCCAGCGCCGGCCAGGGGCGTGGGGCCGAGCCCCAAACGGCAGGCAGGGCTCCCGAGCGCGACGCGAGGATCACTCGCACCGCGCGGCGCAGCCGGTACCGCAGACGCCCGGGCGTGTTGGCCGCCTTTTCGGTTTCCCCGCCACCGCGTGCGTCCGAGGGGAGTTCCTCAAACTCGCCAGCCGCCAATCCGATGGTCAGGGCCGCGTCGATCCCTGTGAGGCTGGTTCCGAGCACAAGCACGCTGGCGTCTTGCTCTTCGCTCACCGCACGTTGCAACGCGCTCGCCGGCCAGGGCCACAAAGCGCCGGGCGGACGCGTCTCGCGGCCGCGTGCATGGCCAGTGGCCAGCACCACCGCGTCCGCCGTGAAGCATTGGCCGTGCTGCGTCACCAAGCGCCATCCGACGCCGTCGCGCGCCAGGTGGACCACCTCGCACCCAGGCAGCATCCGCGGGTGCGCGCCGAGCTCCTCCAACAGGGACGCGCAGCGGGAGAACTGCACCTGCTGGTGGTCACCGAAGTCGCCGCGCGGCTGATCAGACGCCAGGCTGGACAGGTGCTCGGGCAAGACCTGCCCCCGACTCCAGGCCAGCCCGGTGCCGAACTCTCGGCTGCGCTCAAACACCAGGATTTCGGCGCTTTGCCAGCAGCCCCGGCCGCAGCACAAGCGCTCGGCAATCGCCATCAGCAGCGCCTTAGCCGCCTGGCCACCGCCGATGATCGCCAGCCGTCGCCGGCTGCCTTGGCGTTCAGGCTGGGTCACTGCGCGCTCCCAACAGGCGTTGAAGCAAGTCCTCGCCCAGCGCGCGAGCAGCCTCCTGATCCTCGGCTTCGAATGCAGCCCCGGCCGCCAGCAGCAGCTGGGCCGCTTGCGCTTGGGCGCGCTTGAACGGGGGGCCGTCCTGCGACAGGCCGTACAGCGCCCATTGCAGGGGCGTGCTCTCGTGCTCGCGATCGGGCGCGCCGGGGTCTGCACCCGCGCCGATCAGCCGCCGTACCGCCTCCGCGGAGCCATTGAAAGCCGCCAGGTGCAAGGCCGTCCCGCCGGCGGGCAACTCGGCGCGCGCGAGGTCGGGGCAATTGGCCAGCAGCGCATCGCAGGCCGGCAGGTCCTCCAGCACCACGGCAGTCGCTAGAGCCTCCATCGCGACCTCGACATCCGACGTGAGCGATTGTGCTCGACCCGGCGGCAAGAACCAGTGCTCGATGAAGCCGACCCGCGAGAACCCGTGCCCCTCATACAGCGGCACCAGCCCGACATCGTTCTGCAACACCAGCGGGCGGCCCGGCCATGTTGCATTGGCCAAGGCCAGCGCCTGCGCCACGATCCAGGAGGCAAACCCTTGATCCCGCTGTTCAAGCAAGGTCGCGATGTCGTAGAGGCCAACGCTCTGACCGTCATCGTGCAGCGTGGCCGTGACTACCAGCGTGTCCGCGAGGAAGCCCCCCAGCAGCTTCTGAGTGGGGCGCTCGCCCGAGGCCAGCGAGCGGGCGGCTCGCCAGGTGGCTTGACCCTCGGGCTGGTCCAGAGGGCCGTAGCTGGGGTGCCAGGTCGACTGGGGCAAATCGACCTGCTGCAGGTCGCGAAGGGTCAGCGTCGGCTGCTGCGGCAGACGACTAGGCGCTCCAGCCTCCCGCGCCATGGTGACGGCGCAGGCACCGTAGTCGAAGCCGCGCTGTTTCAGCGCCTCCCGCCAGCCGGGTGGGCTGATCGGCTCGCCAACGGTCGCCCAGAGAGTCTCGGTCACGGATGGCAGCTGCGTGAGATCCGAGTTCGCCAGGGGGAAGGGCAAGGTCGCCTTCCAACCGCCCGGCTTCAGGCCCTCAGCCACGCGGGTCATGAGGCTGCCCCCCACCGGCGTGGACTCGCCCCCCGCCGCTTCGGCGCGGCGCAGATACCAATGCCGCATGTTGGCCTGCGCCATGCGCGCGCGTTCGCGGTCAGACAAAGTGCACCTCGTGTCGTTGCACCGGATCGCAGAGCATGACCAGCACCTGCCGGGCACCAGCGTAGGGCCGACGGGCGTGGGCGCACAGCATGTTGTCGACGAACAGTAGATCGCCGGCGCGCCAATCGAAAAGCAACTCCTGGCGCCGAAACGCGGCCAGCACCGCTGCAATGACGTCGTCTGGGATCGCGCCACCATCGCCGTAAAAGGTGTTGTTGGGCAGTCCCAAGGGGCCGTAGGCCTCCAGCAGGTCATCGCGCAGTTCCTCGGGCAACGACGACTGGTGGAAGAACGCGACGTGGCTGAAGAAGCAGGCAGCGCCGGTCCGTGGATGCGTCAGCACCGGGCGGGTACGCCAGCGCACGCACAGCGATCCGTGGCTGCCCCATTCCGCGCTCGCCCCGCTGGCCGCAAGCGTGCGCTCGATGGTGCCGCGCTCGGTCGTGCCAAAGGCTTCCGCCACGCTCAGCCCCAAGCCGGTGCCAAAGTTGCGCACATGCAGCACCTCACGCCGACACAACTCTTCGACGAGGTCCGGATGGAGGTCCCGCAAAACGGCGCGCACATCGTGCAGCGGCGTCTGTCCACCGGCGTCAGACGGCTGCACGCAATTCAGTGCGAGCACCGCGGGCCACTGACTTGCGTAGGCGTTCTCGTTGTGCGGCAGGATGGTCGAGCGCGCGGGGTGCTCGGTCGTGCCGTAGACCCGCTCGGAGACCTCACGGCGGCGCGTGCTGCGCTCGTCGTACTCCATCGGGCGAAGCCCCAGACGTGCCACGGCCTGGCGCAGCGGTTCTGGGCCACCCGTCGGCGCTCCACGCAGCAGTACGGCACCCGCCTCATCCAGCACCGAGCGCACGCTGCTCAAGGCCACGTCCAGCGCCCCGACCTCGGAAACGTCAAGGACCGGCAGCGACGACGGCACGGCCAGATCGCGCCCGGTTGCCGCGCCTAAGCAGAGTGACTCAGCCACGGCCTGGTTCCTCGCTGAGGACGCCCCGCAGCGCTACAAGCAGCTCGGCCAGCGGTTGATCTGGCGCCGCGGCGCAGCGTGCACAGGCTTCCCGCAAGGCGGCCAGCCAGGTCTGCGCCGCCAGGGGGACACGCCACGCACGGTCCACCTTGATCTCAAGCTCCAACCCGTCACCCTCGTTGCCGGAGACCACGCACACGACCGGGTGGTGCTCGCGCACGCTGAAGCGCACGTGAGAAGGCGGCATGTCAGCGGCCAGCTTGGCGATGCTGTCGGCAACGCCGGCATGAAAGTTCTCGATCACCAACACGCTGCCAAACCCTGCACCGGGCCAGCGACGCAGGACCTCCGGCAGGGGATCGGCCTGTCGTTCCATGCGCTGCAGCGCCTGGTTGGCCTGGCCTGCGAGGGCCTGGCGCGCGGTGAGGTTCGCGTCGAAACGCCAGCGCACGGGGACGGTGTTGATGCACATCCAAGCCAGGTGTTCCACACCCGGCACCGAAGCAGGCCGCGTGGCGGCGACCAGGCCAAATCCGATGTCGTCGCGCCCGAGGACCGCAGCCACCACCAGCCCCCACGCCAGTTCGAGCGCCGAGGCCAGGCTCACGCCGTGATTGCGAGCCTGGCGTGCCAGGCCGATGGCCTGTGCCGATGGCACCTTGCCCCAGGCGACCTCGACGGGTGCGTCGCCAGGTTGATCGGGGCCGAAGGAGCTGCGCGTGCTGCCCTCGAAACGAGCGCGCCAGTACTGGACCGCGGCTTCGTCCAAACGGGAGGGCTGACTGGCCGCAAAGGCGCGCACTGCAACGCCGTCATCCGGCAGCGTCAGCAATGGGTCGGCGTACAGCCTGAACAGGGTTTCCAGCAGCACCAGCTGCGACCAACCATCGAGCAGGAGGTGATGATGCGTCCACAGGCAGGCCCAGCTGCCGCTGGGCTGGCGTACCAGCACGACGCGGGACAGCGGTGCCGCCTCCAGGTCGAAGGCACGCCCGCGCTCAGCCTGAGCCAGCGCGGACAGTGCCGGTGCGACCGTGTCCAAGGGCCAGTCATACCAGTCATGCACGTCAATGGCCGCCACCACGTCGGCGGCGACACGCATTGCGGGGCGGCCGTCGTCGTCAAAGTGCACGCAAGCGCGCAACGCTGCTCGCGCCTGCGTCAGGCGCTGCCAAGCCTGGCGGAAGCGGGGCAGGTCCAGCCCAGCCGGGAGCTCGCACTGGAACTGCGACAGGTAGACCTCCGGCCGACTGGATGTCTGGACCTGGAACAGCATGCCCTGCTGCATCGGCGTGAGCGGCACTTCAAAAGCGGTGGCGGAGGTCGCCGCCGCGAACTGCACGACCGGCCGCAACTGTGGGGCCAACTGCCGGATGGTGGGATGGGCGAACAGTTGGGAGCCACGCAAGGCCCAGCCGTGTGCATGCAGGCGCGCGGCCAGGCGCAGGGCCACGATGGAGTCGCCACCCAACTGGAAAAAGTCGTCCATCGGGCCGACCGGGCGCGCAAACACTTCAGCCCACTGCGCGCACAGCAGCCGCTCCAAATCACTGCAGGGCTGCAGCGCGGCTTCGCGCTCGGCGAGCAGTTCGCGCAGCAGCGCAGCACGTTGCGGCGACAGGGCCGCGATCTTGTCATCGACGCTCATCCCGTCACTTCCTGGTTGGTGCCGCGACGAGCCAGCGCGGCCGCCACGTCGTCATCACTCATGCCACCGATCTGATCCAGCATCGCGGTGAGCCAGTCCGGCTCCGTCGGCGCCTCTAGCGCTTGGCGCAAACGACCTCGGTCGAGCTTGCCGGCCGCATTCAACGGCAGGGCATCAATGAGTGCGATGCGTGCGGGCACGAGCGGTGGCGGCAGCAGGCGCGCGAGCCCGGTGCGCAACGAGGCGCTGTCCAGTCGTGCGCCTGCGCTGGGCACCACGCAGGCGCCCAGCACTGTGCGTCCGTCGCCGGCCGACAGCGTCAGGCAACTGGCATGAGCCACGCCAGGCAAGCGAAGCAGGCAGTCCTCCACCTCGCCGAGCTCCAGCCGGCGACCGTTGACCTTGGCCTGGCGATCAATGCGACCCTGGTAACGAAGCGCGCCGTCCAGGCCGCGCAGCGCGCGATCACCGGTGTGGTACTCGCGCAAGCCGCCAGCCGCCGGCCGGAACACCGCCGCCGTGCGTGCAGGGTCGTCGAGATACCCGCGCGCAACCTGCGCGCCACCGACGACGATCTCACCCGGCAACCCGTCCTGCGGCGCGGCACCAAAGGGGTCCACCAGGCGCGGCACGGCTCCGTCGGTGGGTTGGCCCAGCGTCACATCGGCCGGCGAGCGCGGCGACGGGGGCAGCCGGGCCGCCAGGCAGCCCACCGTGGTCTCCGTTGGGCCGTACTCGTTGATGATCTCGCAGCGGGCGGCGTGCAGCAGGGCCAGGTGTCGCGGTGCAATGTCCTCACCGCCCAGGATCAACTCGGCCGGCCACTGTCCGGGTCTTGGCAGGGCTTGTGCGGCGGCCAGCGCATCCAGGTGGGACGGCGTGAGCTTGAGCACGCCCAGGTCGGGGTCTGCGGCCATGCGCCGCAGCGAGCCGACATCGCCGACCTCGGTCGCAAACACCAAGCGCCGGCCGGTCACCAGAGGCCCAAACAAGGGCGTCACCGACATGTCCACATCGCCGCCCGTGACGAGCCCCGCGCCACGCCCGGCTGTGAACGCATAGGTGCGTGCGGCCCAGGCTAGGTAGGCGCCGAGTTGGTGACGGCCAACCGCCACGCCCTTGGGGCGCCCGGTGGAGCCGGAGGTGAACAGCACATAGGCCAGCGCATCCATGCCCAGGACGCGGGGCGGGATTGGGTCATGCGCCAGTGCCTCGGACAGGGACAGCCTCGGGACGCGGTCGTCGCCCGCGTCGGCGCGGGCCTGCCCTTGCAGCACCAGCGCCGGGCGTGCCACCGCAAGGATCGCCGCCAGCCGTTCACCGGGAGACGCGGTATCCAACGGCACGAAGGCAGCTCCGGCAAAGAGGCAACCCAGCATGCCGGTCAAGAGGTCCGGCCCCAGAGGCACATCGAGGGCGACACGCGACTCCGGCCCGAGGCCCCGTGCCACCAACGCCGCGGCCACGGCCCCGGCGCGCCGCAGCAGCGCGCCATAGCTGAGCTGTCGGCCGGCCTGCTCGAGCGCCACGGCGTCGGGCACACGGCGCGCCTGAGCGACAAAAGCGTCCACGAGCGACCAAGCCGGTTGCGGGCTTCCCGGCGGCGCTAGCGCGGGCGATGCCGTGAACGCATCGTCCGGTCGCAGTGCCAGAGCCAGCAAGGCCTCCCGCAGCGCGGCCTCATAGCCTTCAACCGCCGCAGGGCCGTAGACCGCTTCGTCGTGATCGATCAGCACCAGCAGATCGTGGCCGAGCGGGTCCAGCGTGAAATGTGCCGTGAGCGGCACGTAGGTCTGGTCCGTCGCGTTGAGGTCAAGCAGCCGCACCGGCCCCTCAGAAAGCGTTCGGTAGGGGCGAAAGTGGGTGTGGACGAACACAGCGTCTGCAAGCTCGCCTCCGGCCATGGTGCGCAGCGCTGCATAGGGAAAGCGCCGGTGCGGCAGCAAAGCCTGCTCCGCCACGGAGGCGGCCGTGGCCAGGTCGCGCCAGCGATGCCCGACGACGTCCATCGGCACCGGCACGATGTTGTTGTACACGCCCAAGTCAGCATCACCACCGGCAGCTTCAGGCCGGCCGGTGACCTCGGCGCACACCCAGCCACCCACCTCGCCCCGCAGGCGCCACAGCGCATGCGCGTGCGCGGCAAGCAGCACATGCCGCAGCCCCGCTTCGATAAGCCGCGCGGTGGACTCCAGCCGCCAGCGCATAGCTGCCGCAAAGCGCAGCACGCGGCGCCGCGGCCGGCGCGCCTGAGTCACAGGCTCGGGGCGCATCGGCAACTCACTCTCACGCTGCCCCAACACCGAGGCCCAGTAGGCACGGGTGACGGGGTCGGCGAGCGACTGACGCTCCAACTCGACGAAGGCCCTGAAGTGTTCGGGTGCCGCGGTGTCGTCCGTGGGTGCCCCGGTCAACAACGCGCCGTACCGCTGCACGATCTCGGTCAGGGTGGTGGCAACGCACCAGCCATCCATGGACGGGTCGGACAGGGTCAGCTGGAAGCAGTCGTTCGCCCACCGATGGACGGTGACCCGAAGCAGCGGTGCTTGCCGCCAATCGAACGGCCGGAGGCGCTCCTGGGCAATGAACTGTTCCAGAGTCTGCGCCTGCTGTTGAAGCGATTGGTGTCGGGCGTCGCGGACATCGACGTGGATGGGCGCCTGATCGCACAGATGCTGAAGCGGTTCCGGCAACGCCAAAGGATCGCAGGCCAGCCGCAGGAACGGGTGTCGATTCACGACGGCTTGCACGGCCCGGTTCAACAGGTCCGCTTCGGCAGGGCCGGACAGTCGCAAGGAGGTGACGTAGATCTCGTAGCCGGGATCGGCTTCGGAGAGGAACAGCAAGGACTGCTGCGCGCTGCTGAGCGGGAAGGGCTCGCCCACGCGCATCGTCGGCCCGCCGCCGTCCGGCAATCCGCCCTTGGCGCCGGCAGTCAACCGGCCGTCCTGTGCGTGGCCGACCATCTCACGAGCCAGGGCTCGGGGGGTGGGTGCGGCGTAAATCTGGGCCACGCTGAGCGTCAAGCCGCGCTCCTGGGCCTGCGCCACGACCCGAATCGCTCGCAGCGAATCGCCACCGAGTGCGAAGAAGTTGTCGTCCGGCCCACAGCCGGAGAGTTCCAAGGCGCGAGTGAAGGCGTCGCGGATCAGCGCCTCGACGGGGTCAGACGATTCCAGCCAGGCTGCGGAATCTGCGCTTGCGGCGGGGAGCAGCGCGGGAAGAGCCTGGCGATCCACCTTGCCACTGGCGTTGAGCGGCAGCGCGACCAGCACGGCCAGCCGAGCCGGTTGCATGACCGCAGGCAACCGCCGCGCCAAGGAGGCGCGCAGATCCTCGATCTCAGGCGGCGGCCCCGCTACCGGCACCACATAGGCCTCAAGATGCGCGTCCCCGTGCGAGCCACGGCGCAGAGCGACTGCGGCGTCCGCGATGCCGGGCACCGAACGCATCGCCGCCTCGATCTCGGAGCGCTCGATGCGTTGACCACGGATCTTCCATTGATCGTCGTGGCGCCCAAGATGCTCCAGCACCCCCTGCGGCAGCCAGCGCGCGCGGTCGCCCGTGGCGTAAAGGCGCTCGCCGCAGCGATGCCGGAACGCGGCGTCGGTCAAATCGGGCCGCCCTGCATAACCATGCGCCAGCTGCTGACCGCCGATGTGCAACTCGCCGCTGCCCCCGACGGGGGCCAGGCCGCCCCAGCGGTCAATCACCAGCAAACGGGTGTCGGCGACCGGGCGACCGATCGGGCTGCAGGGATCGGCGGCCGAAGCGCGATGGATGCAGACGTCGATGGCGGCCTCAGTCGGCCCGTAATAATTCCACAGCTCGACATCAGCGCCGAAGGCACGCAGCGCCTGGTTTCGCAGCGGCACGCTGAGCGCCTCCCCGCTGCAGATCACACGCCGCAGCACGCCACCGCCGATCGCCCTGGGGCGCCCAGCTAGGAACGCACCCAGCATCGACGGCACGAAGTGCACGATGCTGATCCCTTCCCGCAGCATGAGCGCCTCAAGCGCCTGCGCGTCGCGCTCCACGCCCGGCCCAGCCACGACCAGCCGCGCGCCACAGACGAGCGGGAGCAACATCTCCCAGACCGACACGTCGAAGGTCGGCGCGGTTTTGTGCAGCACGGTGTCCGCGGACGTGAGGCCCAATTCATGGCGCATCGACGCCAAGCGAGCACCGATGGCGCCGTGCTCGACCAGCACCGCCTTCGGTCTGCCGGTAGAGCCGGAGGTGAACATCGCATAGGCCAGGCTCGCAGGGTCGCCGCCGTCCACCCGGGGTAGCGGCGAGAGCGGCACGGTCTCCACCGCGCCGAACGGCAGGCGCAGGTCCATGACGCGCACCTCTGACGGCACGTCCACCGGCGCTGCCGCCAGCACGAGGGTTGCGCCGAGGTCGGCGAGCATTGCGGCGCGTCGTTCGGGGGAGTCCTGGGGATTGAAAGGCGCGAAGGCCGCACCAGCCCGCAGCACCGCCAACGCGGCGACGATGAACAGTGACGAGCGCGGCAACGCCAAACCGACGACATCACCTGCACCGATGCCGGCGGCTGTCAGTCGAGCCGCCAGCCCGTGCACTCGTGTCAGCAGCCCCGCCTGGGTGAGCATCTCGGGCAGCGCTTCACCCTGAAAATCCAGCGGGGCGCGATCCACCAACGCAACGGCGTCAGGGCAAGTTCCAAGAGCCGCCAGCAGTGCGCTCAACGGCTGCGGTGCACGCCCGCTGCCAGGGCCGGTGGACCAGGCGTTCAGACGGGCGCGCGCGGCTTGGTCCATCAAGGGCAAGTCGCTCGCACGCGGGTCCAGCTCAGGCCCACAGAGGGATTGCACCGCTGCCATGAAGGCATCGAGCACGGCCCGCGCCGTGGCAGCATCGAACCTCGCGGCGGCATAGGCCAGGTGAGCCTCGCCGCTGCCGTCGGCCAAGGCGCTCACGGTCAGCTTCAGGCTCCACTGCACGGCGTCCACCGGCAGGCGCAGCGGTCGCACGCGCACGGCGCCTGGGAGTTCTGCAGTCCATCCCGTGCTGGCATGACCCAGGAGTTCGGCCTCAGCCGGCGTCACCCACTGGAACGCAGCACGCAACTCGGCCGCGGGCCCCACAGCACTCACGGCCTTGTCGGCCGCGCGCCCGGCGACCCGTCCGGCCAAACGGGCATGCAACTGGCCATCGAGTTGGCGCGACAGCTCGGACAAGCGAACGTCGGCCGTCAACTCGGCAGCCAGCGTGACCATGCCGATGCCACAGCCGACCGCGCCATCTAAGTCATGCAGCGGCCTGAGGTCAACCGCCAGGTCGACCTCGGCCGACGGGGTGTCGCCCAAGCGTGCCAGCGTCACCGCCCACAAGGACGCGACGAACGAGGGCAAGGAGCAATCCGCCGTAGACGCTGCCCGGGCCAGCGCTCGCAGGTGCAAGACGCTCAAGGCATGCCGCTGCTCGGCGCCGCGGTAGTCGGGCTGAGCAGGCGCCGGCCGATCCGTGGGGAGCGTGAGTGGAATCGGTGGCGTCGCTGGCGACACGCCTGCGACGCTCCAGGTCGGCTCCAGGCCCACCAAGCGCGCAAACGCCTCGTTGTCGTCGGTCAACGGCAGGTCGGCATCAAACAGCACAGTGGCGAGCCGCCGCAAGGACGCCAAATCGCAAACCGCGTGGTGCGCCACGACCAAGACAGCCGCGGCCTGATCGACACCGCGCGAATAGAGCGTGAAGCGGAACAGGGGCGTTCCGGGCTCGAACGGCGTGGCGCGACGAACTCGCATGTCCGCGAGCACTCGGGCGTCAGACCAGCCTCTCGCATCTTCCCGGGTGATGTCGGGCGACAAGCCGGGCGCCAACAACGGCAAGGTGGCGTCACGGCCGGGTGCAACCAGCCGCAAGGCTTGAAACACCTCGTGCATCCGCCGCCAGCGCGCCTCAAGCTCGTCGCACAGCCCGAGCGGGCCCTCTTCCAGCCAGGCCGCCCATTCCACATGGCTGGCGCCGGCCCCGCCGTCCAGGGCAGACTGCCGCAGCAGACGCGCCGCAAGCGACTCGGCGGCCAGCGTGGGCTCACCGAGTTGTTTGCCCGGCGAGACGTCGCGCCGCGCGGCCGACGCCAGCACCTCGGCAACTGCGGTCGCTCCAAGCAAGACATCGACGGGCACGACCACTCCGATGGATCGCCACTGTGCGACGCAGCGCGCGGCGCTGAGCGAGTCACCGCCCAGAGAACGCCAGTCGCCCGCCAAATCCTCGCGGCGCACGGTGCGACCCAAGACGTTGCACAAGACCGACAGCGGGGCATCGTCGCCCACGTCGATGGGTGGTCGGCTGAAGCCGCCCGCGTTGAAGCGGCGAGCACATTCGCGCCGCCGCCGTTTGCCACTGGTGGTCCGGGGCAATTCGCCAGCCCGTGCAAACCCGACAGCCTGCAACAGCAATCCGAAAGCCTCCGACACGGCCGCCGCCGCCCGGTCGCGGGCCTCGCCGGGCGTGAGGTCCACAGGGCCTTCGATGATCACGCCCAGGCCGGCTCCGCTACCGGAAGCACCGGCGTACTGGAACGCAGCGACCCGATGCTCCGTCAAGCCCGGCACGGCCTGGGCCACGCAGCGCTCGACATCGCCTGCATCAATGTTGCGGCCCCGCAGGCTCATCCGGTCGTCCAGCCGGCCACGCACCACGAGGCGCCCCTGGTGCAACAGACCCAGGTCGCCCGTCCGCAAGAAGCAGGCCTGTGCGGGCTCGTCAGCAGTGGCCGCATGCAACAACCGAGACGTGGCCTCGGCATTGCCCCAGTAGCTCTCAGCCACCGACGGCCCCGCGACCCACACCTCGCCTTCTTGCCCGTCGTCCAACTGACGATGGGTGACGGGATCGACGATGCGCACTTGCCCCGCTCCTGAGGGCCGGCCGCTGTCGATCAACTCGTCGGGCGGCAGCCGCCCCGCAGCGTCACGCGCGGGGCCAGCGGTAACGATCAAGCTGGCTTCGGCGAGGCCATAGCAATTCAGCTGGGCGCGGGCATCGAACCCGAACCGCGCGAAGGCCGCAGCAAACCGGCGCAGCGTGCCACCCAAGATCGGCTCGGCCCCATTGAAGGCCACCCGCCAGGCCGCCAGCGACACGACCGATCCGTTCAGACCCCCCGCCTCTGCCAGAGATGCCGCAATGGCGTAGGCCGAATCCGGACCTCCGCTCGTGGTCGCCTCAAAAGCGGACACGGCGCGGATCCAACTCAGTGGATCGGCGGAAAAGTCCCTGGCCGGCAACAAGGTGCATTGCGCTCCCAGATGCACGTTCTGCAGCACGTTGCCAATCAAGCCCATGTCGTGATTGAGCGGCAGCCAACCGACGATGCGCGCCGAGGCATCGTGGCCGAAGGCGGTGGCAATTTGGTGCTGGTTGGCACTCAGGTGCCGGTGCAACAGCTGCACCGCCTTTGGCGTCGCCGTGGACCCCGAACTCAGCTGGATGAGCGCCGTGCCATCCGGCGAGCACAGCGGGGGCGCGAGCTCCAAGGCCGTCGCCGCGGCCGCCGTCGGCAACCAACGCAGCGAGCTGTCGCCCGAGGCGCGCACGCCCGCCTCGCGCAGCCCGAACCGCGCGCCGCAGATCCGGCCAGCCAGGGCCAGGAGTTCACTCGCGCGCCGGCCGCCGCCATGAGGCAGCGGGACGGCGATGGCGCCTGCCCACCAGCATGCAAACACGGCCCGCACATATTCCAGAGGGTCACGAGCCGCGACCAACACGGGCTCCCCCGGCAACACGCCAGCGTCCTGAAGTCGCGCGGACAACGCTGCAGCTGCCGCTGCCAGGCCTCGCCAGGTGCTGTGGTCGACGACCGCCATCTGGCGATCGATCTGACGGAAGGCCAGGGCATCCCCCTGCTGCCGGCTCCACAGCCATGCCTGGTGCGCCAGTGTGTTCATTGCGACGTCTTGTCAGAGCCGTCAAGGGCATTCATGGCGATGGCCCAGTCGCGATCATCAACGGGTCGAAAGCCCAGTTCGTCCCGGCAAAAGTCCGCCCAGCCTTGCTCGTCGCCTCGCAGGACCGCCTCGTCGTCAGCGAACACCGAGCGCGTCACGCGAAGACTGCGATGCACGAAGAACAAGAGCTCAGCTTCGTCACCCGCAGGGGCAGCGGACGCCGGCCACGACTTGAACACAGCCAGCCGTGATGCGGGGTAGGCACGGCAATAGGGCCGCGAGGCATGACGCCCGCTGCTGTCGGCGGCCTTCGCGGGATCACGCCTTTGCTCGGCCTCGCCAAGCAAATCCATGGCCTCCAGCCGGCCTGCCGCCGCGGCGACGGCATAAGCGGTACGGCCATCGCCGTCACGCACAAAGGGGTCAGCGCCGCGCTCCAGCAAGGCTCGCAGCTTGCCAACGTCGCCCTGCCCCGCCGCCCACATCAGAGCAGACCAGCCGGACGCATCAAGCGCATCCGGCGAGCCGCCCTCCTGCAGCGCACGCACGACATCATCCACCCCTCCCCGCAGGACCGCGGAGAGGAGGTCGATCTCGACCTTCACGAAAGGTCAGGAGGTGGAAGTGCGGGCGCTCAGCCCGCCACGCCCGACGAGGTCGGACGGACGCAGCCGGACGTGACAAACCGCTGCAACATCATCCAGCACCAAGTGGCCGCGCAGACTGATGTCGTCACCGCTGGCGACGCCCGCAAGGGCTGATTTGATGCAGTCGGACTCGAGCTGAATACCCAGCTCAGTCCCGCCACGGGTGTCGGGGAAAAACACGTGCAAGTACCCGACCTCCAAGCGATCACGCAAATAGGCCGCCTTGTCTTCGACGACGGTGCGAACCTCCACGCGATGGTCTTCACCAGACAGGCGCGTCACCAGGGGCGGCGTGTCGTCGGTCGGCAGCGCCTCAGGCTCAGCGGGCGGATTGCGCGCCCACTCGTCCATTTGCTGACGCAGACTGAGCGGCCGCATGTCGGTCCAAACGCGACCGATGTGCTCGAGGCATTGCTCGCGCGTGCCGCTGGTGCCATCGGCCTGCCAGCCGCTCGGAAGCTCGCGATGAGCAGGCCAAATGGAGTACTGCTGCTCATGGTTGAGAACAACCAGGTATTGGGCTTCCGCGCTCATCAAACATTTCCTCCCTTGATGACAAACTCATGAAACATCACAAGATCCAATGGGGCCAATCTTCCGATCTGCAGGGAGCCGCAACACGCGCCTTCTTCAATCGGTCGAATTGATTCTTGCATGAATGACCCAAGAACCGCGCTTGACTTCCCTGCGGTTCTAGGGAGTTCTGAATGAGGAATTTTGAGATGGTCTCGTTGAATGGGGTCAGGACTTGCCTATGACCAGAAGCGTGATGAAGGCGCCGCACGCGCCGACGGAGCGCTGGCGGGAACCACCGATCAGATCGAGCTCGTCGGGCCACCCCGGGCCTTCGAAACTGCCTCACGGCATGGGTTCTCTCGCCCAGCCCTGTCCGGCAGATGCACATCGACTGAACGCGCATCAACCTGCGTGCGAAGGCTGCTGCAGCGGAGCCAATAATGTCGGCCGCAACAGCCCCCACTCCGTGGGACACAGCTCCATGCGCGGGGCTGTCTGACTCCGCCAGATCCATGCCTAACGACGCCGCGACACCCATGGGCTCAACGACGCCTACCACTGCCTCAATGATCACGCACGTGATCGACCTCGTACCCGGGCAGTCGCGCCCGATGCCTGCCATCGACGCGACTCGATTGGATGCAGCCACCTTCTGGGCTGAGTACGTGATGCGCTGCTCGCCAGTCGTTCTCAGGGGCGCAGCGGCGCACTGGCCAGCCGTGCGATTGTGGGCACAAGCGGGACGCCTGGAGTCCTTCGCCAACACCGACCCGGTGCTGGTCACTCGCGCCTTCAACACCAACCCTCAGCTACCCATCGCTGCAGAAGCGATTCAGCCGCTGGGCGAAGTCTTGCGCGATTTACGCGCGGCAGGCGACGACGAGACGATCTCTGTGCCCGCCATGGAGGTTCCTGCAGACTGGAGCGCTGACCTCGATGACTACCCGTTCCTCGCTGGGACGCACGACCCATTCGTGTACCCGCGCCAGCGTCTCTTTTTCTATCGGAACGCCTCGACCGACTGGCACTATCACCCCATCGACGAAACCATCGCTTGCCAGCTGCTCGGTCCGAAACGGGTGTCGCTGTTCCGCTTGTCGCAAGAGAACTGGTCCGCCTACGCACCATTGCTCCAGGCCAACTTCCATCACATGCGCTGCGCCGAGCGGTTGTTCCCGCCCGCCGAGCAATTGACGAAGTTCGAGGCGGTCATCGAACCGGGCGACGCGGTCTACATTCCGCCGTTTTGGTGGCACGGCATCGACCCGGCGGACCCGCAACCCGGGATCACCTTGGCCCGCTGCTTCCGCTCACCGCTCTCTCGTTTTGGGGCTTGGCAGGAGCCGTGTATTCGGGCGCATGTCCGGGACGTTCTCAGGCGCAACCCGGCAATGATGCCCTTGCTCCTGGCCGGCATCGCCGCCAGTGGCGTGCGTCGCCGCTGGACCGGCGAGCCGTGGCTGATTGCCGGCCCCGAAGCCGAGCTCAAGACATGACGCGCAGGATTTGATCGGGGCTGCAGGTTGCGTTGCAACCGAAGTAGTCCGTGAAGAAGGTATCCACGCGCAGACGGCCTGGATGGGCCAGCAAGTGCAGCCCCAGATCATGCTCTGCGTTCTCGTCCTCGATGACGACGTAGTCTCCGGTGCACAAATGCCGGTCGAGGTGCGCCAGGATGCCGCCAATGTTCACGTGGGCATCCTCGATCACCAACCAGGGATGGCGCAAGCTCTGCAGCCAGGTGTCGGGCAAGGCCTCAGCCACGGCGTTCGAATCTCCGCGCAGGAAGGTCACTCGCTCGTGGGTCACGGAGGGCGGCTCCAGGTCCATCGAGTACATATGGCCCTCGATGCCCAGCACAACCAGAAGGTCTCCCAGCCAGACAGCGCTGCCCCCGGCCTCGGAGCCGAATTCGATGATGGTGGCGGGCCGCAAATCGGCCAGCAGCAAAGGGTAGAGCGCGGTGTCGTACACGCCTTTCAGGAGTGGCAACCCCTTCCAGCGATTGACATCGGTCACCCCTTGGGAGAACAGCTGCGAAGACGGGCTCAAACTCGTCGCCGCGAGGGCTCGGCGAGCAAAGAAGTCAACGAAACGCCCCATCGCCCGGAGATGCACCCAGCGGTCCAGCGTTCGCTGGGCAACCTCCAAGGCCTGCGGCGGCCAGCCCAGTCGCTCGGCTTCACCTTCGAGCAACGCGAGCGCATGGCCGGCGAAGAAGCTGGCTCCTGCGCGGCCCACATGCCGCTCGATCAGATGCTGACGCAAGGCTTCACGCCCCTGGAGTAACTCGCCGGCCGTCAGCGCTGGCAGGCCGGGGTAGTCCACTCGGGCCTGCGGCTCGCACGCCTGGCCTGCGCAAGCCGCCGCATATGCGTTTCGCGAGTCCGCGCAGGAGAGACACCAGTCTTGATCGCACCGCAAGCAATGACGGCGCGCTTCGGTCACCGGTATCTCTCGTTCGCAGCCGTCACACAAGGTGACGGCAAAGGACACCGGGTCAAGGCTCATGCCGTGGTGATGACGCATGGGGTGGTCCGTCAGAAGTTGGCCAGTGACATGTAGGTGTACACCTGGCGCGAGCGATCTCGAAAGGCGCGGCGGCCGTGAACGTAGCGCGTGTTGTCGATCATGACCATGTCGCCAGCCTGCCAGGGAATGTCCTGCATCAGCTGAGCATGCACCGCATCGATCTCGTCCAGAACCGCTTGCGGGATGGGGGAGCCATCCTCAAAGGTGACTGTGTGCACATACGGGCCGCGCAGGCTGTTGGTGAACGCCAGTTGGCCGCCCCAGCGGCTGAGACCCACCGCTGACGTGACGTACCCACGCACCAGGGTGTCGTCCTCATCAAACCGCACGGTCGATCCGCTCAGCCTGAGGCGGCCCACATGCATGCGAATGTCGAGGTGGCCGTCGGGAGTCAACCAGTGCCGGCGCGGCAGCGAATCCTCATAGCGGATGCGCCGGGACAGGAACAAGCGCCGCGTGCGCGCCGACAAGGCTTGCCACACGCGCACACCATCGGCGTAGGTCGTCTGCCCTCGCCGAGCGGCCGGCTTCTCGCAGTAGAACCAGAGCAGGTCAGGCCGACTGGCCAAGGTGCCATTCTCCTGATGCAAGTCCTGTGCCCTGCCGTTGGGCACGATCAGTTGCACGCCGTCGCCCTGCGAAGCCTCCTCCTTCGCGTCGCCGGGACTGCTGATTTGCTGCGCTGAGAACCGGGACGCAAAAGTGCGGAACACCGCCTGGTCAACGGCGAATCCGCGAAACAGCAGCAGGCCGGACTCCTTCAGTTCACGCTGCACGCGGCGCAAGCCGAGTTGATGCGGGTCACTGTCACCCTCGCCAACCACCGCGCGGGCAGTCCCGCAGGACAGGGGCAACACTCTCACGCGGGACCTCGGAACATACACAAACTCCAGGGGGTTCGTTCAGTTGGCGCCACTTAGAACCTATCCGTAAACAGGCGGTCGGAGGCTGCCGAGCCGATTCGGGATGACGGGCAAGGCGCAACACCGCAGTCGTGCCCCTTGGCACGGCGAGGATTTGCAGCGCCGCCCGGCGCCCGAAGCGGCCGCCACGCCGACCCCGCCTATTCGCGGATAGGTTCTTGGGCGGGCGCGACGTTACCACCGAGCTGAAGAGCGTTTTCTCACCGATCCGGACCGCTAGTGTCCTGTCGCATAAATACGCTTCATGAGTTATGCTCCGAGTCGGCTACACCTCCTTCGGAGGCATGGCATGCGGCAAATGCGAGACGACGCGTTGATTGAGCTGTCCGAAGCAGAGCGGGCGGAACTGGACAAGGTGATCCGTTCGCGGCGCACACCTCAGGCCCTTGTGCTTCGTGCCCAGATCGTTTTGCTCACCGCTGACGGCTTCGCGCCGACGACGATCAGTGAGGCCCTGGACACCACTCAGCCGACGATTCGCAAATGGCGCTCGCGATACGTCCAGGCCGGCCTGGCGGGACTGCGCAATGAGCCTCGACCGGGACGCCCGCGCACGCTGGATGATCAACGCGTGGCGGACCTGCTGAACAAGGCCCTGCAGACACGCCCCATCAAGCAGACCCATTGGAGCGTGCGCAGCTTCGCTGCAGAGGCCCACATCAGCAAGGACATGGCGCACCGCTTGTTCCGCGCCTCGGCCATTGCCCCGCATCGTTCGCGCAGCTTCAAACTCTCCAATGACCCCGCCTTCGTCGAGAAGGTGCGCGACATCACCGGGCTGTATCTCAATCCGCCGGAGAACGCTTTGGTGCTGTGCGTGGACGAAAAGAGCCAGATCCAAGCGCTGGAGCGCACGCAGCCGCTACTGCCGATGGGCATGGGCTACGCGGAGGGCGTCACACACGACTATGTGCGTCACGGCACGACGACGCTGTTTGCAGCGTTGAACGTGGCCAACGGCGAGGTCATTTCCCGGGCGCGCACGCACCACCGGCACCAAGAGTTTTTGGACTTCCTGCGCCAGATCGACAAGCAAACCCCGAGCGAGCTGGATCTGCACCTTGTCTGCGACAACTACGCCACCCACAAGCATGCCAAGGTCAACGCCTGGCTGGCCAAGCATCCGCGGTTTCACCTGCACTTCACCCCGACCTACAGCTCATGGCTCAATCAGGTTGAGCGCTGGTTTGCGTTGATCACGGAGCGCGCGATTCGTCGAAATTCATTCTCCAGTGTCCGCGAACTCAAGCAGCAGATTGACATGTTCGTGAAACAGCACAACGGTGAGCGTCCAGCCGCCCCATATTGAAGGCCGGGCTGCGGCATAGGAGCCTCGTGTCCACCATAACTTGAACTGACCCCCAGAAGTTGGACAGCCAGTGTCTGCGTCTGGCCGATGATCTGCAACTGGGTTGAGCAAGTATTTGGATACGCCATTGCAACGCAAGCCGTCTCGAAGTTTGGGTCGTGTCTGCCTCGCATGACGGCCATAAGGACCAGAGATGCAGACTTGGTTTCGCGTGACCGTACGGATCGAGCCTGTAGGGGCGGAGATCACGACGCTTCACAGTAGAGGACGAGATAGCAACGTCGAGCACTGGTTCGATGGAGGGGCGCGCTACACGCTTTTCTTGCGTCCGCCGGAGGAACGTCAATCGTCCATACAGCTTCGAGCCGGCGAGCCCCTTGTACTCTCTGCATTGATTCAATGCCTTGAGGACGAAGCCGTTGCCGTAGGGACGAAATGGCTTTCACATATAAACCACCAAGGGACTATCGCCTCCGGCCAGATAGTCGCCGTCCACGAAGTGTGGAGTGACGATCAGGGCCGCGCCTTTCCGTCAGGCGGCGACTGGCGCGGGCATCAACACTACTAGGCGAGGTCGGCGCAAGCAGCCGACGAAGGTTCGCTTCCAACCTTTATTCGCTAACGCTCCGCTCGATGATGCTGATTTACGCGCTGGCGGCAAACTCTCGGTACTCTACGGGGCTCATTCCTCGAAGGCCACACCGTATTCGGTCGTGGTTGTAGTACCGGATGTACCCCGTAGTCCGGCTTCGAGCTCATCGAGGCTGCCGAACTTGTTGACGTGGAAGTATTCCGACTTCAGCGTCCCAAAGAAGCTCTCGACCACGGCGTTGTCCAAGCAGTTCCCCTTGCGCGACATGCTCTGCGTGACGGCATTGGCACTGAGACGCTGCCGGTACTGCTCCATCTGATATTGCCAGCCCTGATCGGAATGCAAGACCGGGCGGTCACCCGGGCGGAGCTTCGCGAAGGCCCGATTCAGCATGGCGCCGACCATCGTGAACAAGGGGCTTCGCGACGTAGCGTAGGCGACGATTTCGCCGTTGAACAGGTCCACGACGGGCGACAGGTAGAGCTTTTTGCCATCGACCTTGAACTCGGTCACGTCGGTCGCCCACTTCTGGTTCGGCCGTGACGCCCTGAAGTTGCGCTCGAGAAGGTTCGGCGCGGCCTTGCCAACCTGGCCGCGATAGGACCGGTACTTCTTCGGTCGGACGATGGACTTCAGTTGCAGCTCGTCCATGAGCCTCTGTACCGTCTTGTGATTGATGACGGTGCCCAGCCGGCGGAGGGCCGCGGTGATTCGGCGATAGCCGTACCGCCCCTTGTGTTGGTCGTAGACGGACTTGATGAGCTCCTTGGTGGCGGCGTACTTGTCCTGGGCTGCGAGCGCGGCCTGCTGGTAATAGAAGGTGCTTCTCGGCAAGCCCGCTGCACGAAGCAGCGCAGGAAGAGAGAACTTCGGCCTCAGTTCAATCACGACTTGCGCCTTCTGCCTGGCGCTGATGCCGCTTGAGATTGAACCAAGGCCTTCAATTTTTTTAGGTAGGCGTTCTCCGCGCGAAGAACCTCCAGTTCGTCGAGCAACGCTTGTCGGCTCGGTTCCTCCTGGCCGGTGTCCTGGGGCGGCGGTCCGGCCGGAACTTCCGGCACCCTGTTGGCCCTGCGTGCGGCGTGATGTGGCATCAGACCGGCGATTCCATCCCTGCTGTACGCGCGCTCCCATTCAGCAATGCTGTTGCAGCGGCGGACGTTGAAGATTGCCCCAGCCTGCCGGCACGACAGTCCGTCGGCCTTCATCCGCTGAAGGACGTCGAGCTTGAATCTTAGGTCGTAGGTCTGCCGCCGCTTCTGCTGGATGCCGGCGATGCCGAGCGCCTCAAAGCCGGCAACCCATTTGCGAAGCGACGCGACATCAACGCCGTGAAGGGCTGCTGTCTTCTTGAGGCCGAGCTCGCCGGATCGGTAGGTCTCGACAGCATCCAGCTTCTGCTGCTCTGTGTATTTGTTCAAGTTGGGGTCTCCTTGGAGTCCAACTATCTGGGGTCAGTTCAACTCTTGGTGGACACGTGACTACTATCCCCGACGATCAGGCCGGACCACGTCGGCGGCGGCGCCTGCACAGCGACGAGTTCAAGGCCCGCGCGGTGGCCAGTTGCATGCAGCCTGGCATGTCCATGGCGGCCGTGGCGATGGCACACGGCGTCAACGCCAACCTGCTGCGCCGCTGGGTGCGCGAGGCCGAGATGAAGCCTGCGACCCGCGCCATCAGCAAGACCGCCGCCGAGCCAGTCCAGGCGCCGCCACGTGAGACCCTGTTCGTTCCGGTCAGCCTGCCTGCGCCCGCCCCGCACGCCCAGTTGGCCGATATCCGCATCGAGCTGCAGCGCGGCGCCACGGCGATCACGCTGACCTGGCCAGTCAGCGCCGCCAGCGACTGCGCCGCCTGGCTGCGCGAGCTTCTGCGGTGATCCGCATCGACGCGATGTGGCTGGCGGTCGAACCCATCGACATGCGCGCCGGGCCCGAGCGGCTGCTCGCCCGCGTCGTGCAGGTCTTCGGCGCCGCCCAGGCCCACCACGGCTACCTCTTCGGCAACGCTCGCGGCACGCGCATCAAGCTGCTCGTGCACGACGGCTTCGGCGTGTGGTGCGCCGCGCGCCGTCTCAACGCCGGCCGCTTCACTTGGGCCGGTGTCGCCTCAGGCGCGCCTGCCGCGCTGGAACTCGGTCGCGCACAGTTCGACGCCCTGGTGCTGGGTCTGCCCTGGCAGCGCCTGCCCGAGATGCAGTGCATCACACGGGCATGACGACGGGCATGACCGCCGCGCGCTGACAACGGCACTTGTGCCGATGGCGCGGCGTGGCCGTGCCCGGCACGATGCCGGGCATGCTCGACATCCGTGACCTCAGGGCCCAGGACCTGCAAGGTCTGACGCCGGAGGCCGTTGCGACGCTGGCCCAGCAGATGCTGCGGCACATCGAGCAGCAGGCCGGCGAACTGCAGCGCAAAGATCGGGAGATCGAGCGCAAAGATCGCGAGATCGCGCTGCGCGAGGCCCGGCTGGAGAAGGTCCAGTTCGAGCTGGCGCGCCTGAAGCGCTGGAAGTTCGGCGCCAAGACCGAGGCCATGAGCGCCGAGCAGCGACGCCTGTTCGAGGAGACGCTGCCCACGCAGCGCAACAACCGGATCGAGGAATTGCTGCCGCATCGGTGGTGCCCGGCCGGGGCCGAAGACTCCACCACATGAAGAACATTGAGGCGCTGATCGAAGGTAAGCGTGGCCTGACGGCCCTCTTGACCGAAGCTCGGTAGCTCAGATGTCCAGCACGTGCCGCAGCAACCCGAAGCCCACGCGCCACTTGGTGCCGTCGCCCGGGTCGATGCTGGCGGTGCGCTCGTTGATGCGCACGATGGTACCGACCACCGTGTTGAGGTACTTGTCCTCGAAGGCGACCTTCTCGCCGCAGCGGAAGTCGTTGCGCGTGGGGCGAGGTGTTGCTGGGGCTGTTGCGGCTTCAGCCTGTCGCGCGGCGGCGTTGGGCGCCGGCGGCTCGATGGCCGCATAGGGCAGCTTCCACTCGCGACGCTCGTGCAGATCTTGCAGCGTGACCTGGGTGTCGCGCAGGGCCACGACCTTGCCTTCACGCAGGCTGCCATCGCGCCAGTCGAGGAATCGCACGGTCTGGCCCAGGTGCATGTCCTTGCGGACCGCGATGATGCGTCGCGGGTCGGCCAGCAGCCGCTCGATCAGCGTGCTGAGCTGGAACAGCTCCAGGCTGCTGGCCTGGTGAAGGACATCCAGCAGCCGTGGATCGATGCTCGGCCCGCTCATGCTGCCGCGCGCACTTCTTCGCTCGCGCTCTGGCTGGCAATGTTCCACGGCAGCAGGTCGTCGATGCGGTTCACCGGATGGTCGGCGATGCGCTGCAGGACCTCGCGCAGGTAGGCCTCAGGGTTGAGCCCGTTGAGCTTGGCAGTCTCGATCAGGCTGTACATCGACGCCGCGCGCTCGCCGCCCGCGTTCGAACCCATGAACAGGTAGTTGCCGCGCCCGAGCGCCACACCGCGCAGCGCGCGCTCGGCGGCCGAGTTGTCGATCTCGATGCGACCGTCGTCCACGTAACGCGTCAACGCGTTCCAGCGCGCCAGGCTGTAGCGGGCCGCCTTGGCCAACTCCGACTTCGTCGACACCTGGGTCAGCACTCCCTGCAGCCAGAGGTGGAGCTTCTCCAGCAAGGGGCCGGCCCGGGCCTGGCGCTGACGGCGTCGCACCTCAGGTGAACTGCCGCGGATATCCGCTTCGATGGCGTACAACCCCTGGATGTGGCTCAGAGCCTGCGCCGCCAGCCCGGTGTCGTCCCGATGCTGTTCGTACAGGTCCCACCACGGTCTTCGTGCGTGGGCCCAGCAAGCGGCTTCGACGACCTGGCCGCCGTCGTAGAGCGCGTTCCAGCCACCGTAGGCATCGGCCTGCAGGATGCCGCGGAAGTCGCGCAGGTGGCGCTGCGGGTGCTCGCCCTTGCGGTCGGCCGAGTAGCGGAACCAGACAGCGGGCGGCGCGTGGTCGCCTGCGGGCCGGTCGTCGCGCACATAGACCCACAACCTGCCGGTTCGCGTCTTGCCTTCGCCCGGCGCCAGCACCTTCACCGGCGTGTCGTCGGCGTGGACCTTGGCGCCGTGCAGCACGTGGCGACCCAGCGCGGCCACGAGGGGATCGAACAGGCTGTGGGCCTGCTCGATCCATCCGGCCATCGTGCTGGGGTCGATCTCGACGCCTTCGCGGCCGTAGATGCGGCTCTGGCGGTGCAGCGGCGCGTGATCGCAATACTTGGACACCGTGACGTGGGCCAGCAGTGCCGGGCCCGCGAGACCTCGGGCGATCGGCCGGCTCGGTGCGCTGGCCTGGAAGATGGTCTCGCACTGCGTGCAGGCCAGCTTGGGTCTGATCGTGCGGATGACCTTGAAGCGCGCGGGCACGTACTCCAGGTGTTCCGAGACGTCGGCGCCGATGCTGCGCAACCGGCCACCGCAAGCGGTGCAGCCGCAGGACTGGCCCGCTGCATCGTGATGCGCTTCAGTGGTGGCGGGGCGAACCTCGTGTTGCTCACGAGGCAGATGAGCGGGCAGGCTGCGGTCGACGCTGCCGGCATTGGCGGCCGGCGTGGTCGGCTTGCGCACGGGCAACTGCTCCAACGCGACTGGCTCGATGAAGCTGGCCTGCAGGTCGAAGCGCTCGCTGGAGCTGCCGAACTGCGCGCGCACGCGTCGTGCCAGTTGCAGCTTGAGCTTGTCGACCATCAGCTTGAGCCGCTGCACCTCGTTGGCGCTGGCGCGCAGTTGCTGCTTGAGCAGTTGCGCGTCGTCGGGCAGTTGGCTGATCGGGTCGATGTCCTGCGGCACGGCCCCCAGTGTGCGACGGGGTCAGCGCGCCTGCATCGGGATCACTCCCGAGAAGCTTCGCCTATGCCGCCAAATGAGGTGCGCTCGTGCGAGCCGGCATGCGCCAGTCGATGCCTTCGAGCAGCATCGAGAGTTGGGCTGCGGACAGGGCAATACGGCCGTCGACGGCCTGAGGCCAGACGAAGCGGCCGCGCTCCAGCCGCTTGGCCAGCAGCATCAGCCCCTGGCCGTCGAACCACAGCACCTTGATGATGTCGCCGCGCCGACCGCGGAAGACGAACACGTGGCCATCGAACGGGTTCTCGGCCAGGGCCGTCTGCACGACGGCGGCCAGGCCGTCGAAGCCCTTCCTCATGTCCGTGTGGCCAGCGACGAGCCACACGCGTGTACCGGACGGCAGGCCGATCATGCGAGGCTGCGCAGCGCGGTGAGCAGCGCGACAAGACTGCCCTGGTCGACGGCACCACGAAGTCGCAGCCGAGCACCGGCGAAGTCGAGCTCGATGCTGCCGGTGCTGGCGCGGACATCGGCAGGGGGCGTCGCCACGGATGGCGGCGGCGATGCATCCACGGGCGCGCTCGACTCGAGCGTGATGGGCAACAACCGCGGCGCCGGCGCACACGCAGGGCCAGCAGCGGCAGCCTCAGCTTCACGATGTTCCCGCCGCCACTTGAACACCAGGTTGGCGTTGATGCCGTGGGCCATCGCAATGCTGGAGACCGATGCACCGGGCAGCAGGCATTGCCGGACCAACTCGCGCTTGAGTTCGGGGCTGTGGTCGCGCCTACGGCGCCTGGAGGCTGTGTCTTGATCGGACATGGTGTGCGCTAGCGATGCCTGATGCACACCATCCCAGGTGCGCAGGATCAGCCGATCTTGGTCATGGCGCCGTCGATGTGCCAGAGGGCCGTGAGGCCACGCTTACGATCGAAGACGGCGGCGACATCACGCTGGGCGCCATCGGTCCCATCGAATGCGCGGCCACTGCCGCCGATGGCCATAACGCGCTGGCCATGCTCGTGCGCCGCGACGGCGAAACGCTCACCGCCCTACTCAAACGCCTCGACCGCGCCATCGCCAGGTACTTCGAGACCGGCGAAACGACTGACGAGATCAACCCGCCCAACGACTGATCGACCAACGTCAATATGGGGCGGCCGGACGCTCACGCACAACGCCGACACCGTGCCGTTCAAATGGACCGCAACTGCTGATTCAATCCTGAAAAAGGTCGAACGAATCGCAGAACGTATTTCTGCGACAGGACACTAGCTTGCCGTCACGTTCGCCCTGCGGGGCGCATGACTGCACCAGCGGGGTCAGACCTGGATGCCCGGGGCCACTCGTTTGCCGATGTCCTTGAGGCGAGCCATTTGATCGACCATCGAGGGCACCTCGTCGATGCAGCTCACGAAGGTCCAAAGGTAGGTAATGACCGAGTAGATGTGGCCTGCGGTCAATCCATCTCGCCTGGAAAGCTCAACGATGGCAAAGACGAAGATCATCGCGGCAGCCGCGCCGACGGCAAGGTAGGCGATAGCTTCGCGATCCGAGAGCGCCACGCGCAGCCGGGAAAGCATGTGGTAGTGACGCATGAGGATCGGCTGAGACACGTGCCCAAGCAGGCCAACTTCGCGTTCCAGTCGGTTGTTCAGGCGGCGATGGAGGGTTTCACTTCTCTTGGCAAAGTACGGCAGGACGGCGCTGAACACGATCAGCATCACCAGGCAGCCAAAACCGACGCGCAGCTCCAGGAAGACTAGCATCGCCACGGCGCCAAACAGGGACACCACGGTTGTGGCCATCGTCGGGACATGCTTCTCAAAGAAGTCCACGAGCTCACGCGCCAACACCGCACGAGCAGCGATCGCGGAGAGCGGTTGCTGACGCGTTCGCTGGGTAAGGATCACCGGAACGGCCAGCTCGGCGTAGATGCGCGTGAAGATGCGCGTGTCCACCATCCGCCGCAGCGCACCGAACACCCAAAACGCCAAGACGATGGCCGCATAGACCAAGGCGCTGCGGACGTCACCGCGCAGCAGGGCATCGACCGCGAAGCCGGCGCACAAGGGATGCAACAGCATCAGCGCGTTTTCCACGGCGACGAAGCCGAGTGCGAAAGTGAGCCGCCCCCGATGCGCTTTGAACATGGCGCTGAGCGTTTGCACGGTGGTCTGCGAGTTTGCGCCACTCGAGGCGCCAGACTCTGCATGGATATTCATGGACATGAAGTAGCACCTGTCGGCTCAAGCCGGCGTTGCGATTCGGCATTCAAGCCGGAGTGCTTGCCGATGGGTCAAGTTGTTCAAGCGCTTGCTTCAGGGCGCTCAGCAATCGATCGGCCTGATCGTCCGCTATCAAGTCGACTCTGTATGAGAGCGTCAAGTCGAATCCTTCCGCACCGTGAGTGAACCAAAGCTGCAAGGCCGGCGCCGACGACATCTCCAGCGAGGCTGCCGCGTTGCACTGAGCAAGGGCCACAGGCTTGACCCCTGGCAATTGCATGCTCGTAAGACCGCGCTCGTTCCAGAGAACATGCAGCTGTGCAGGCTCGCCCGCTGGGCGTCTTCCTATGGATGCCAGCGCATCGTAGACAAGGTCGATGGGAATGCCCTGATGCCGGTTAACCGCGCACACCTCACGCCAGGCCGCGGAGATCATCTCACGCAACGGCAGCGCCCCCACAGACACGCGAACGACCACGGGGTTCATGACAAGCCCGACGAGGCTCCCGACCCCCGGGTCCGCACGGTTCGAGGCCGCGGTGAGCACCGCGAGCTCAGTCAGCCCGGACACGGCGCGCATTGCAAAGAGCGTGCAGCCCAGCGCGCAGGAGTACGGCGTGCAGCCCAGGCGCTGGGCGGCCGCGCTGAGCACCGCCGCCCCGTGCACGCCGTAGGCGACGTGAAGTGAACGGACCGGGCCTAACCCACCATCTGTTTGGCCAAATAGTGCGGGTGGCGCGGTCAGCACGCGCCGCATCCAAAACCGCAGCCCCTCGGCGAATGCCTCGCTTCGGATCCAGTCGTCCTGCCACGCCACGTAGTCCGTGAACTGAACCGGCAGTGGCAGCGGGCGAATGGGGCGACAGGCGGCCCGATAGTGGATCCCGATGTCCCGAGCAAGCACTTGCAAGGACCAGCCGTCCACCACAAGGTGCGAGGCAGCCATGGCCATCACAGTCACATCCGACGCCACTCGAAAGAGCGCGAATCTGAACAGCGGCGCTCGCCGAAGGTCAAAGGGGCGCCGAACGAAGGAGTCGATGACTTGCGCCAGCGCCTCACCAGCTACATCGGTCAGGTCCACCACCCGAATGCCAAGCTCCACGGCGTTGGGGGCGGCGGCCCTCAGGAAAGCCCCGGCGTCATCAATTCCTAGGCTGAGGCGTAGCGCCGAGTGGCGTGCCGACACCACTCTGAGGGCATGTTCGAACGCGGCGGCATTGAACGCTCCCTTCAAGGGCAGGACCTGACGAACGTTGACGTCCTCCACCGCCTGGGCCCGCAGTTCCCGCAGCACTCGGCGGCGATAGATCTCGGACAGGGCGACTCGCCGAAACGGCGAACCGGATCGAATCGGAGGCAACGAGGCCTCGCCCGAACCTGCGGCATCGACCCGACGCGCGATGCCTGCAACGGTCGGTGCATCCAGAAACGCCGCGAACGTAAAGCTCGGCGACATGCGCTCGATGAGGCGACTGGTCACCTCCACGGCCCGCAAGGACGTTCCGCCAAGTGCAAAGAAATCGTCATCGACGCCAAAGTTGCCATGCCCCAGCGCTTGTGCCCAAAGCATGGCCACTCCCTCTTCCGTGGGCGAGCGCGGCGCCAAGGTCGCGTCCGTATGCGGGAAGTCGGAGAGCTCGGGAGCGGGCAGCCGCCGGCGGTCCACCTTCTGCGTCGAGGTGACCGGGAAGCTCTTGACCGAAACATAGGCCGCCGGGACCGCATGCGCCGGTAGGCACTCGCGCGCGAACTGGTGCAGCAGGGACAGCTCGGGCATGATGGCCCTGGTCTTGAGCTTCAGATAGGCGACCAAGATGGGGCCGCGCTGACGGTCCTCTCGGCAGCTCACGACGCACGCCTGCACGGCAGGATGATCCGCAAGTCGTCTCGCCACCCCTTCCAGCTCAACTCGAAAGCCGCGAAGCTTGACCTGTGCGTCGGTGCGCCCGCGAAACACCAAGGCCCGGTCCGGGCATAGTCGGACGACATCGCCGGTCTTGTACAGGCGCGCTCCGGGAGTCGCCGCCCCGGGGTCAGGAAGGAACACTCGGGCCGTCCGCGCCGGGTCCGCCCGGTATCCGTGCGCCAAGCCAGCGCCACCGATAAACAGCTCACCAATCCCACCTGGCGGCGTCAATTCGTACTCATCGCTGAGAAGTCGGGCGAACTCGCCGGCCAGGGGTTTCCCCAAGGCCTCACCGCCAGGTCTGCCCACGAAACGGCTCGCCATCGACCAAATGTTGGACTCCGTCGGTCCGTAGACGTTGATCGCCTCCATGGGCAGCGCGGACAGCCAGCTCGACAAACGGGGGTCGGCGGCCTCGCCGCCGCAGAGCCCACGCAAGCCGGGCTCACCGAGCCAGCCCACGGACATCAGTCGCGCCCACGTGTACGGCGTGGCCTGAAACAGGTCCGGCCGATGCTCTCGAATTGCCCGTGCCAGCGCCGCGCCGTCACCGCCCACGCCCTCTTTGGCAATCACCGCCGTGCCGCCGCAGTACAGCGTGCCAAAGATCTCAAGCCAGGAGATGTCGAACGTCGCATCCGTGATGGACAGCATCTTGGCTCGCCCTCGCAGCAAGTCCGGGCGATCAAACGCCGCTAGGGTCGCATCGAGTGCCGCCAGCGGCAGTTCGACCCACTTGCAGCGCCCGGTCGAACCCGATGTGGACAACACAATGGAGGCGAACTGCCGTCGCGTGCGGCACGTGTCCCGCGGGTGCGCTCGGCCAGACTCTCGCAAGGCGCCGATCGACCAGGTCGCCACGGGCCAAGGCTCCTCGGCGGTCGTGTGATCGGCATGCCGTTCGTCGATTACGAACTCAATGCCGCCGCTCTGAATCTGCTCTTTAAGCATTGACCTGGAGTCCTGCAGGCGCAATGGCGCGCAGGCGTGGCCCGCCTTGAGCACGCCCAGCAGCGTGGCCCATAACACAGGGCCTCTGGATAGATGGATGCCTATCACCCTGCCAATGCCGAGCTGTTTTGCGCACATGCCACGAGCGACTTCATCGACCATGCGGTCGAGCTGCCGATGACTGACATGCTCACCCGTCACGGCATCGACCAGCGCCACCGCATCAGGTCGCAGCGCCCGCTGATACGCCAAGCGCTCCAACAAGGTGTCAGGGCGCGCCGCGCCCGGGGTTGGTGCACTGCTCGGCTTGCACGGTTCACGGTGGGTCGCGCTCCCCGTCAGCAGCAAGTCTTCCCAGGCCTCCAGGTAGGCGGCGACCGTCGGCTCGTCGTACAGCGCTTCGAGATAGTCACACGTGCCGATCAGGTCGGGATCGTCCGAGCCCATCGTGAACGACAAGTGGTAGGGGCTGAACCGAGTCGGCGCCTCTAGACTCCGCGCCTCCAACCCCAATATCTGCAGCGGAGCCTGCTCCCGGCCGTGCAGGGACAGCAGCACTTGAGCGAACGGAGGCGCCGATGGCGCCGCTTCCGGGCGGATGGCCGAATAGATGGCATCCAACGGCGTGTCACTGTGGGCAAGAGCACGGCCCAGGGATTCCATCGTCTTGGTGACGGCATGGCGCAGCGCGTGCACGCCGGTCAGGTCCACACGCAGGACAAGGGTATTCATCAGCGGACCGACCACCCGGGACGCCCCAGCCAAGTGACGCAAGCTGACCGATATGGCGAACACCACATCACGGCTGTTGACAAGCCTTGCCAGCAACAAAGCCAGTGAGGCCGCGAGCACGCCAAATCGCGTGGCGGCCCACTGAGCCGCCAGGTCGTCCAGGGCCCGGCTCATTCCTGGGCGAAAACGTCGCGAAGCACGCGAGGCGCGCATCTCGCGCCGGCCTGACGGCTCGCGGTCTTTCGGGGGAGAGAACTCGGCGGGACAGCCGTCGAGGGTATCTGTCCAGAACTGCAAATTTCTCTGAAGACGCTCGACACCTTGCCGCGAATTCAGTCTCGAGACTAGTTGATGAAAGGGCGGCGACGAGTGCCTTGGAATCGGATTGCCCTGACTGGCCGCCAGATAACCGGCGGCCAGGCGCTCGATCAACAACCTCATCGAAGCCTCGTCCACCAACGCGTGATGAATAGCCAGATGCAGCAGATGCTCACCGGGTCGCAGGAGAGCGACCGTCACGCGCATCAGCGGCGGTCGCCCCGGGGCGAGGGGCCGCTCTTGCAGCTGCTGACAGCAGGCGGACAAGACCTGTTGGGCCGAGGCGCGCGACAGGCCGGAGAGGTCAACGTAGCTGACGTTCGCAAACGCTTGGTGCCACACAACGAGCTTTCGATGCTCTGCACTGCCTTCGAAACCGCTACGCAGAACGTCATGATCTCGAACCAATGCGCCAATGGCATCGGCCAATGCACTGGCGCTGAACCGGCCCGTCAGCAAGATCGAAAATGCCAGCACGACCGGTGCACGCGACAGCTCCTGAAATACCAGCAGGCGGGTCTGCGTGCGAGTGGCAGGCAGCTCCGCTTCGATGAGCGCTTCGGGCGCGTCCGCCACCGTCGTCAAGGGCTCTGAGGCCGCTGGCTCGCTTTCTCTCATACGAGGATCGTGGCATAGTTTTCAACATACGCCCTGGCGTTTCGAGCCGGAGCGCTGCCTCGGAACCGCTGTACCCGGCCAGGCGAGTCTCAACGTTCTTGCCCTACAGGAGCATGTCATGCCCAAGAAGATGCTGGTGGTAACCGATGCGGCGTCCGAAGACCTCGTCACGCGCAACCCCATCGAGGCATTGCTGCCGCCAGATCGCCTCGCCGCATTGGCGCGCATGCCGGACGAAAAGCGCAACGCGTTCTATGGCAACGTCCTGGGTGCCATGTTCTCTAGCGCCGAGTACCAGCGCCTGGTCTTTGACGTGGCCAGCCGCGAGTTCGACCGTGTGAACCAGCAAACCGCCTCGGCACGGGACGACATCCGCGGCGTCGTTGAAGAAGCGGTGGCCGCGGCCTTGAAAGCCCGCGGCATCCACTGATCGCCCGTCCACACCCTCGTCCCGCGAGAATGGCGCTGGTTGCGCTGGAGCCGCCTGTCGTGGTGATGTGGAAGCAGGCGGCACGTCGGCCGCTGGCGGAAATCCCGTATCTACTTGGGCTGACTGCGCCAAGGGGTACTGCGGCCTTTTGACCGACGAGATGAGCCGACGCCATCTATGCCGCGCTGCAGCGATCCGCCGCATGGCGGTTTGCTTTGGATCCCGGGGCCTTTATCGCTGCGCGCGCGAGAGGGGGCTAGGCGCCCCCAGGGACTCACGCCGTTCTCGTTGGCACCCCGCCGTTTGAGTGGAAGGGTGCGCGGATCGTCAGGCCGTGAAACCGCCGTCGACGACGATGTGAGCGCCGGTCACGAACGAGGCTTCCGGGCTGGCCAGGTAGGCCACCATGCCAGCGATGTCCTGGCCTTTGCCATAGCGCTGCACGGCAATGCCGGGGCGCACGATGTCAGCAACGGGGCCATCAGCCGGGTTCATGTCGGTGTCGGTGGGGCCGGGCAGCACGTTGTTCACCGTGATGCCGCGCGGGCCCAGGTCACGCACGAGGCCGCGGGTGAAGCCGGCCACCGCGCCCTTCGTCAGCGTGTAGACCGATGCCGTCGGGAACGCCGCGTACTCGGTCATCGTGCTGCCGATATTGATGATGCGGCCGCCGTCCTTCATGTGGCGAAGCGACTCCTGGGTGGCGACGAACACGCCCTTGACGTTGACGGCCAGCACGCGCTCGAAGTCTTCGAGCTTCACGTCCTGGATCGCACCGCCGATGCTCACGCCGGCGTTGTTGACGAGGATGTCGACGCCGCCGAACTTGGCAACCGTGTCGGCCACGGCCTGCGCGACGGCGGCGGTGTCGCCAGCATCGGCCTTCAGGGCGATGGCGGTGCCGCCGAACGCGGCGATCTCCGAAACGACGGCGTCGGCCTTGGCCGGCGAACTGGCGAACGTGATGGCGACCTTGGCGCCGTCGCGCGCCAGGCGCAAGGCGATGGCGGCGCCGGTGACGATCGCGACCTTGCCCGCCAGCGGGGCAGAGGTGGAAGTGGTCGGGGTAGACATGATGATGGGTTCCTTGGAAGTGGGTGGGTGTACGGAGTTAATGTGTCTGCCGCCACCCTTGTTCGGTAGTCCGCGACCGCTTGAATGACCTTCAAGCAAATGGGCGGAATCGCTCTGCGCAGAGCGCTTGGCTACTTGAAGAACTTGCGCAGGGCCTCGGCCACGAAGGCCGGCTGCTCCTCCGCCATGAAGTGCCCGCTGTTCTCGACCTTCACCAGCTGGAAGTCGTTGACCTTGGGCGTGACCGAGGCCTGCAGCCAGTAGTAGCCTGTCGAGCCCAGGCCGAGGACCGGCATCGCCAGCTTCGGGTAGGTCTTCACGTCGATGACGTCCTGCATGAAGGTCTGGTACCAACCATTGCCCGCCCGCACGGCATCGGGGGTGGAATAGGCTGCGGCATAGACGGCGCGGTCACTTGCCGGGATCGACGCGGGATCGAGCGTGAGGTAGTTCAGCATCCAGTCCTGGTAGATGTTGAACCGGCCGGCCAGCAGCTTCTCGGGCAGGCCCTTGACCTGGTTGAACGCGAACCACCATGCATAGGGCGGGTGTGCCTCGTCGATCTTCTCGCCGAACTTGTCGATCCCCGGCAGCATGGTCAGCTGGCTGAAGAAATCGTCCGGATGCGGCACGTCCAGCAGGGCGAGCTTCGTGGTCGCCTCGGGGTAGTTGGCGGCGTAGCTGAAGGCCACCATGGCGCCGATGTCGTGGCCGGCCATGTGCACCTTGTCGTAGCCCAGCTTCTGCACGAGCTCGCGGATGTCCTTGGCCATGTTCTTCTTGTCGTAGCCGGCAGGCGGCTTGGACGAGCCGCCCATGCCACGCAGGTCGACGGCGATCACGCGATAGGACTTGGCCAGCGTCGGCATGATCTTGTGGAACTGCCACCAGGTCTGCGGCCAGCCCGGGAGCAGCACGAGCGGCGCGCCCTCGCCGCCGACGACGTAGTGCAACCGCGTGCCGTTGACTTCCGCGTAGCCGTTCTCGAAGCCGGGCAGGCTCTTCACGAGCACCGCGTCCGAGCGCGCCGCAACGGGTTTTGGGGTCTGGGCCTCCGCGGTGGAGATGGCGCCGGCGGCCATCATGGCCGTCATGGAGATCGCCAGGAACAGGCGCATCGCCGTCGTGACGGTGCGTGAGCGGGCTTGGTCTTTGGGCGCGAGAAAGTCGGTCTGCGGGTTCATGAGCGGTCCTCTCGATCCAAGGCTGGGCCGACATGGCTTCGCTGTTGGATCTGTGATGGAAAGGATCGTGCTGAGGCCTACCGCGCAAGAGCCTATTGGGAGCGGTCAGGACCTACCCATATTGAGGCGGTCCGCTTTAGCCCCCGGCGGGCGCCCTTTGCCACCATCGATGGGTCGCTTTTGATCCCCATGCAAGCTGCTTCGACCGACCGTCCCGATCGACATGGATTGCGACAGCGAGCCCCTATTTCTCAGTGCCGAAACTCTCCAGCCAACGAATCGCTCGGTCCAAGTATGGGAGGCAGAAGAACATGACGATCATGAAGATCGCGAATGACACAAGGGCTAGGTAAACGACTGGAAAACGGAGCATGGTCCACCTCCCGATGCTGCCGGGTCACATGGGAGATCCAGCATAGCCTGCGCGAGCGCCGTCACGCTGCGATGTGCAGCGGTGCACCGGCTCAATGAAGGCAAGTTCAGCCCGCCCTCAGCCTCGGCTACTCCGGCGTTCGTCTCGGCGTCAGGCGGCGGCCGACTTCTTCTTCCGTGATCGGCTTGGAGTCGCGGACGGGGGCGCTTTCCGCTGCTCATCAACTGCGACCAACTTGGCCACGATCTGTTCGACCAGCGCTTCGGGGCCCGCAGAACGTGACAACAGTTGGTTGGCCTCAGACAAGGCTGTCTCGAGCTCGCGCACGCGGGCTTCGAGTCGCGACGTGGCAGCCAGCTGTTCCTTCTCACGCCGGATTGCGTCAACCCGGTACTGGGTCAATCGGTCTTCCGCGGCATTGAGTTGGCTCGTCGCGGCAACTTCGGCTTTGAGTGCCGCCTCGAAGCGCTTTGCGACCGATTCGGTGGCCTTGTCAGCCTTGATCCGAAGGACGCGTTCGCGGTCAATTTCCAGAGCGGCACGACGCTCTGCCCCCGCGGCACGCTCGTCGGCCAGTGCGATCGCCCTGTCGGCGCGCACGCGCTCATCAACCGTGGCCTGCTGAGCGGCCAGAAGTTCGGTCTGCAACGCATCGCAGCGCTCGCTCGCGGCACTGCCCTTGGCGGCGGTGCTGGCATGCTGGATGCGCTCACCCTCAAGTGCAGCCTGCAACTCGTCGAGCTGGGTCTGCAGGTGGTTCGCCCTGGTGTTGGCGGAGAACGCCGCCGCTTCCGCAATGGCCGCCCTCTCCTTCTCCGCCTCAACGTTGGCAACGGCCGCAGCCAGACCATCTCGCACGCGCTCATCGACGTCGCGCCTGGCTTCCGCCTGGGCGACCTCCCAGAAGTGCTGGGCCGCCTGGAAGACGGGGTCGGGCACGGTCGCCGGCGCCGAGAACGCCCCCGGGTCCTTGATGCGGGCGCCCAGGTGCTTGAACCAGGTCTCCAGCATCGGGCTGATGGTGTTCGGCGAGCCGCGTCCCAACGTCTGGCGCACCCGTTCGATCGTCGGTCGGGCCCCTTCCAGCAGCAGCGCGTCGCAGGCCTTGAAAACGTCGTTTTCCGTGATTCCGCGGGCCATGAGTCGCTCTCCTTGATCGGCGACCTGGGTTCTGGCTTAATTACTCACGATAAGGGATAGTTATCGGGGCTAGTCGCCAAAATCTGTAATACATCTTATGTTCTACATATGAAAACAGCAAAAAGCGCGTTGCCTGCCGTGGTTCTTGCTCCGTTGGCCGCCAGCCTCCCCCGGCTGGACCCGGCACGGCTCGGGGAGATGGCCCAGGCGGCGGAAGCCGCGCTGCTGCGCCAGGGCGAGAGCGAGAACACGCTGCGCAGCTACCGCTCGGCCCTGCGCTACTGGGCGGCCTGGTTCGCGCTGCGCTACGGCCAGCCCATCGCCCTGCCCGTGCCGGAAACCGTGGTGATCCAGTTCATCGTGGATCACGCCCAGCGCCTGGATGCCGATGGCCGCCTCGTCAGCGAGTTGCCGCCGTCGGTGGACCGGGCCCTCGTCAACGAGGGCTTCAAGGGCAAGCCCGGCAGCCCAGCGCTCTCGACGGTCGTCCACCGCATTGCGGTGCTGTCCAAGGTCCACCAGCTTGAGGAAGCCGCGAACCCCTGCGAACAGCCGCGCGTGCGCGAGCTGCTGTCCAAGACCCGTCGCGGCTACGCCAAGCGCGGCGCCCTGCCCCGCAAGAAGCCCGCGTTGACCCGCGAGCCGCTCGAGGCGCTGCTCGCAACCTGCGACGACTCGTTGACAGGCCTACGCGACCGCGCGCTGCTGCTGTTCGCCTTTGCGAGCGGCGGTCGGCGCCGGTCCGAGGTGGCCGTGGCCAGCTTGGAGAACACACGCCGCGAGGGTGACGGCTTTGTGTTCACCCTGCAGCACTCCAAGACCAACCAACTCGGCACCGAACAGGCAGAGAACGACAAGCCCATCGCCGGCCGGGCCGCTCAAGCCTTGGAGGCCTGGCTGAGCGCCGGCAAGATCAAGACAGGGACCCTCTTCAGGCGCGTGCGACGTGGGGATGTTGTGGGCGAGCCGCTGTCAGCGGCCGCCGTGCGGGACATCGTCAAGAAGCGCTGCCTGCTCGCCGGGGTAGAGGTCGATTTCTCAGCACACTCGCTTCGCTCTGGCTTCGTCACCGAGGCCGGGCGCAGCGGCGTGCCACTTGGCGACACGATGGCCATGACGGGGCATCGATCGACGGCGAGCGTGGTGGGCTACTTCAGAGCTGGCGCCGGCCAGTCTCGAGCTGCATCACTCCTGGATGGTGACCCTGGCGCCGAGGGTGTGCGCTAGGCATAGGCGACTAAGCAGAAATGGCGCAGCTCCTTTGGCGGCGATCTTCGGCCGAAGGGCTGTGTCGTGGCTCATGCATCCTCCGTCGCTGGTTTCGAGGCCGATTCGGTCACCCCATCGCCTTCCGGTGCGCCGTTGTCGACCGGCACGATGCGGAACTGCTCGTCGATGATGCGAACCGCGTCTTCCATGTTCAGCGCGAACTCCTCGAATGCCAGGATGCGGCCACGGAAGTCGAATGAGCGGAAGGCTGGGATGAGCGCGCCGATCTGCGCCTGGACGACCGACTTACCCTCTAAGTAGTCGACCAGGTCGTCGGCATGGAACTCGTTGCCGCGCCAGAAGGACCGCTCGGGCTGGTCGTGCCCAACAAGCTGGACGGTGCCTCTGCGCACAACGTTGATGAACTCATGCGCCTGGCGCACGGGGTGGGCACCCAACCGGTAGCTGGTAAACAGCCGATTCGCCGTGATGCAACAGGTGTACACGCGCGACGTGGGCGGGACCTTCCAGCCGAGTTTGGTGAAGAGCTTGGTCTGGTTGGCGGGCGTGGTCAGCCAATTTGCCCGGATGTCCAGTTGCTTCTCCGAGGTCAAGATGAGGTCGTAGCTGTTGCGCAGTTCATGCGGCGAGCACGGGTGGTACCCGTTCTTGCACTCGAAGACGAACAGGACACCGTCGCGGTGGCAAAAGATGTCCGTCTCCCGTCGGCCGTGGATGTCGAAGTCGACGCTGGGCTCAACGAGGAAACCGGCATCCTGCAGGGCCTGCACGACGGCGGCCTGCATCGGATCATCCTCCGGCTTGATCGCCGCCCTGATCTTGCTGGCGTAGATGACGCTGCGGACCAGGTTGGACCGGCCCAGCAGCGCCGGTGCGTCCGCAAGGTACTCGCCTTCGCCCTTTGAAGGAAGCAACGGCCGGTACTGGATGTCGATGTAGGCGGGCGAGCCTTTCAGCTGGTCCGCCACCGGCAGCGTCAGCAAAGAGATGAATTCCTCGACCTTGTCCTCGGCCAGGACGATCTTGAGCCACTTCACCAGATCGGCGCGCTTGATGACTATGACCGTCGAGCGCAGCATCAGCATGCGCTGCTCGTGCTCAGGGAACTCCTTTAGCTTCGCCCTGAACATGGTGTCGACCATGTTGAAGATGCGCTGCGCCTTGAACAAATCGATCGCCGTCAACTTCTCGCTGACCTCCAGCATGCCCATCTGCGGCGACTGGAAATAGTCCAGGTGAGCTCCGTGCAGCAGCCCGTACTCGTCGATGAACGGCACGTCCTTGCTCAGTAGGTCGAACAATGGCGGTACTTCAGGCAGCTCGATGGTCAGCCGGGATTGAGGAATTGTTCTGAGGTGCACAAACCTTCCCAGGGGCTCTGCCGCTCGAGCCAGCAATTCCTTGAAGGACATGACTTCGGCGCCCATCTGCTGGAGCTTCTCAGCCTGAAAGGCGCTCCGACCGCTCATCTGCAACGAGGTCTGGATGTAGCCGAGCCGGACCGCCCGCTCAAAGTCAGGGTCGATGGCCGAGATCATCACGCCGTCGGTCGCCGCCTGTGCCTTGTACGGCAGCCCATCGATCATCACCTCTGCGTCGATGAACTCGTTGAGCTTGGCCGCGTCGACAAGCAGCCCCATATAGAGCGACTGGTGTTTCTCGATGGCGGTGTCGTCGACATAGGTATATGCCTTGATGCCCAGCTCGTCGCGCGCGATCATGAACAGTCGGGACAAAGCCGACGCCTGTTCAGTGGCATTCCAGTAGGACAGGTCTCCTGAGTTGGCCATCCGGTCACCGGGATAGTCGGCCGCGAACGCCGTGTTGACCATCGCCATCAAGGTCTTGATGCCGACCTTGTGCCGGCTGCTCAACCGCTCAAGGATGCTCTTGTAGAGCTGCTTGGCGCCGCCGGCCATCTCCATCAAGGTGAGGACCGATGTCAGATAGAGGCGGCGCTCCGGTGACAGCGCCAACTCGTCAGCGAGCTCCAGCGCCGCACCGGCCACTTTGCGGATGCAGGCGGCCATGTAGCCGTACCTGGAGGCCCGCAGCAATCCGTCCTTGCGCATTCGGCGAACGGTGTCGTCGGGGTCGAGCCACAGCAGTGCCAGCGCCGTTGCGACGGCGGGGCGATGGTCGTTGGCCGCGAGATGGCGCCGCAACGCATCCCATGCCGCTTTGATCTCTTCGCCGGTACCGGTGGTCTTGCCCACAGGCCTGGCGGCCTCAACCAGTTCCGGCAGCCTCTTCGTCCCCATCAGCAGGGCAATGCAGTCGTTCAGGTTCATCGTGTCCCTCCCAGAAATCGGGGTTCTTATGGGCTGCGCCCCAAGCGCCATCGCATCCCAGCATGCCGGCGGCTGAGTCCGCACAGCACGATCATCCTCACTGGGCCTTCAGCCGGTCCGCCAGCTTCATCTCGCGGAATTGCGTGACCACATGGTCGACAAAGGCCCTCGTTTTCGCCGGCAAGAGCTTCTGACCCGAGTAGTACAGCGAGATCGGGCCATCGTCCCAGTGCCATTGCGGCAGCACGCGCTTGAGCCGTCCCGAGTCCAGGTGCGGCAGTGCATGGGGCATGGGTAGCAACGTCACGCCCAACCCCAGAACAGCAGCCTGCGTCGCCCCGTGTGGATCGTTGAAGACGACTCTTGCTGGGAAATCTAGCGCCACCTCCTTGCCTGACTTGTTGCGCAGCATCCGCTGGCGCAGCCGCCCATGCTGGACAGAGCGCATAGCAATCCAGTCCCAGTCTTCGAGGTCTGCGGGAGATCTGGGTTCCTTGCGCTTTGCGATGTACTCGGGCGCCGCTACGGCGACCATGTGAACGCGGGCGAGTTCACGCGCCACCACGCCAGGTGCCAGCTCGAAGCCGCCTGCGATGGCCGCGTCGAAGCCCTCGGCGATGAGATCCACGCGCCGGTTGTCCAGATGCCAGTCGGCCTGCACCTCCGGGTACCGAGCAAGGAAGATGGGAAGCAACGGCAACACATAGTCCGCTCCGAATCCAGGTGCCATGCTGACCTTGAGCGTGCCTGCGGGCTGGCCCGATTTGGTCGCCGCCGCGGCGATGGCGCTTTGGACGTTCTCGAGCCCGGTCGACACCGAATTCAGGAACCGCTCGCCCGCCTCGGTGAGCTTCAGCTTGCGGGTGCTGCGTTGAAACAGCCTCACCCCCAGGTTGGCCTCGAGCCTCGCCACATTCCGGCTCACTGCGGCCGGGGTCAGCGCCAGACGGCGCGCCGCGGCAGAGAAGCTGCCGGCGTCCGCACTGCGGACGAAGGACTCAAGGTTGGCTAACGTTTCCATATGGTGGACATCCTGCAGCAGTTTCTACGGCGACGTGCTGGGCGATTTTCAACGATTGCTTGCTGCCCGGCTATTCCGGTCATGTGCAATTCAGAATGCGCTTCAGGGTGTTCACGTCACTAGAGCAACTCGCTGCTCCACGGCCCTCTCCCAATAGGGAGAGGCGCAGGTCATCTCCCGGCGGCATGGCTGGCTAGACCAGCCTAGCGGCGTTCGAACTTTTGGGCAGGACCAAAGTGGTTGCATGAACTCAACCACCCTCAGTTCAGGCGCCGCCCCCCTCCCATAGCGCAGTACCGTAGCCGCGAACCAACGGGACGTCGTCCAGATAGATGCCTACGGCCTGCGACATCGCTGGCTGCGACGCCCCTACCCCACGGATCGCAACCGCCTGCGGCTGGTTGCTGAAACCGTTCGGGACAACGACACCTGCCACCCTTCCTGTCAGGTCGCTGAGCTGCGTCAGCCCCTGGGCCTCAATGTCGCGCGGATCGACGACGACAGCCGAGACCGGTGAGCACGGGGCCGGACCGGGCAGTTCGAGCTGTGGTTCCACAGCGTGATCGGCGAGGCGACCACGGGGACCGCCATCGACGCGGCGACCGCGCGGGCCACAGGCAACACCGCCAGCACGCAGGAGAAGACGGGACGGACGACGAAGAAGTGACGGATGTCCATGGCAGCCTCCTCTCAGCGGCTCGGGGTCGCGGTTGCTCGCGCTGCCGACTGCATGGCCACCTGCTGAGGCGTCACGCGGGCGTTGGGCTGGACGCGCTGCAGACCGTCGACGATGACCCAGTCGTCCTTGCCCAGCCCCGATCTCACGACGCGCAGACCGTCGTGCAGCGGGCCCAGCTCGACGGCCTTGGGCTTGACCACGCCCTGCGCATCGACGGTCATCACGACACGGCGCCCCAGGTCCGTCGCGACGGCCTGGTCCTGCACGAGGATGGCGTCATAGGACTTGTCGCGCTCGACCCGCACGCGGGCGAACATGCCTGGGGTCAGCTCCCGGCCGGTCTTGTTCGGGAAAACCGCCCAGACACGAATGGTTCCCGTGGTGGTGTCGAGCTGGTTGTCGACGAAGTCCATCTTGCCGACCCTGTCGAAGCTCTTCTCGTCGGCGAGCGCCAGATGGACGGGCTTGGGGGCGTGGCGAGCGCCGCCGTTGACGCGCGTCTCCTGGGGCTGCTGGTAGCGCAGATAGGCGCGCTCGTCGGCATCGAAGAGCACGTACATGGGGTCCTGCGACACCACGGTGGTCAGCAGCGTCGCACCGGCCCCGGCGCCATTGATGAGGTTGCCGACGGTGACGAGCGCCCTGCCCGTACGCCCGCCGACGGGCGCGCGCACGGTCGTGTAGGCCAGGTCCAGCTTCGCTGCCTCGAGCTGCGCGCGCGCCGCGGCCGTTGTTGCCTCCGCCTCGTCTTTTGTCTTTGCGAGCGTCTCGTATTCCTCGCGTGAGATGGCCGCCGTGCGCACCAGCCGCTCGCCGCGGGTTTCATTGGCACGAGACAGTTCCAGCGCCGACTCGGCTCGCTTGAGCTCGGCGGCGCGGCGCGCGACCTCGACGGCATAAGGGTCCGGATCGATGGTGAACAACACATCGCCGGGGCGGACCAACTGGCCTTCCTTGAAGTGCACCTTCTTGAGATGGCCGGAGACGCGCGGGCGGATCTCGACGCTGTCGACGGCCGATACCCGCCCGGTGAACTCGTCGAAGTCGACGATGTTGCGCATGACAGGACGCGCCACGGAAACCGAGGGCGGCGTTGCGGCTGGAGCGGTCGCTTGGGAAGGCGAGCAAGCCTCCAGGACGAGCAAGCCGCATGCGGCCAGCAAGCCGGCTATGACTCGCAGAAGAGTTGGGAAGCGGTGGTTCATGGTGGCCCTCCAGGCAGTGGTGGCCGGCAACGCATGGCTGCGCTGCCGTTGCACCGATGCTGGCGGCGAACCCAGGGCACAACGCCCGCCGACCGAGCGGCAGCGAACTACCCCAATTGAGAGAGGAGCCAGAGGTCGAGCGCCGCCCGCGAGCTGGGTCGGCTCACAGGGAGACGCCGGGCTCTCTCGAAGTAGGCACGCGTGTCTGCAGCGCCAGCGGCACAGTCACTCCGTCGCCGTAGCCCACGCCGACATCAGACTGACCGCCCGGGGGGCAGGACAGTAGCCCGCGGCGGGAGCCACCGCGGGCTGCGCCTTTGCATCAGCTGATGAGCATGACTTGGGATGGCAGCGCGCCATTGGCGACGGTGGCGCTGTTGGTCTTTGCGGCCGCGCGATGCTTGTCCAGGCTGCACGCCGTAGATGCAAGGTTGCCGCGGATGCGGCCGCCGCCCACGCAGCACTGGCGATTACCGAGCACAAAGGCCATGGGACCCGCGGGCCGATGCCCATGCGGACCTCGGTACGCCCCTCCTGCACGACGGCAGCCGTCTACCTCTCCTGGCCTCCTCGGCCTGGCCCTGGTTGGCGCGGACCGGATCGCCCTGGATCCGGCCGGTCGGCGCGATCCTGCGACCTCGCGTACTCAGCCAGTCGCCTGTTCCAGGCTGCCTCAATCTGCTTGACCAGATTCCGGCTGTTCACCAACTCATCGCCGGAAGACAGGCCCAGGACCGACAGAGGGATGATGGACCGTTCAGAGGCAGCTGCGTCGACGAACTGCAACACGTCGGCCTCGGTGACGAAGAAGGCTCCTCCCGCCTGGCCGGAGCCACCAGAGCTCGTGACAGGTGCGCCCACCTTGCTGTATCCGGCCAGATAGACCATCAACTCTTGGAAGCGCAATCCGTCCTGGCCGAGGTCCACCTTGCAGGTGCTGGCATCGTCGACATCCACCCCCTTGAGCCAGTTGACGGGAATGGCGGAATAGAAGGGGTAGCCCGACGTGCCGAGCGCATACAGTGAGTACGACCCCTTGTCTACTTGGTGCACGCCCTTGAGCGCCTCGAACTGGGTCTTGCCCTCGGCGTTCTTTCTGGAATGGAAGTTGAGCCGCAGTGACTTGGGGTGTTGAGGCTCGCAGCGAACTGACCCGGGGCGCTCGTGCAGAACTGACCCACCCCTGAAGGCTACCCGAGGGAGCCTGAGTCTGTGGATATCTCTGAGGTCTTGGGGTCTCCTTTCTTGCGCTGAGTGGGTCGGGCACGCGCTGCTGCGACGGTCGTGCTGCTGTGCTTGAAGCGCCAGGACTCGTTGCCGGTCTCAACGATGTGGCAGTGGTGCGTGAGCCGGTCGAGCAAGGCCGTGGTCATCTTGGCGTCGCCGAAGACGCTGGCCCATTCACCGAAGCTCAGGTTGGTGGTGATGACCACGCTGGTGTGCTCGTAGAGCTTGCTCAGCAGATGGAACAGCAGCGCCCCGCCGGCCTGGCTGAAGGGCAGGTAGCCGAGCTCGTCCAGGATGAGCAGGTCCACGTACATCAGCCGGTGCGCGATCTGCCCGGCCTTGCCGGCCGCCTTCTCCGCTTCCAGCGCGTTGACCAGTTCCACCGTTGACTGGAAGCGCACCCGTTTGCCATGCCGCTGGATGGCCTCGATGCCCAGCGCCGTGGCCAGGTGCGTCTTGCCTGTGCCTGGCCCACCGATCAGCACCACGTTGTGCGCGGCCTCGGTGAACTGGGTCGTGTGCAGCTTGCGCACCAATGCCTCGTCAACTGCGCTGGCCTCGAAGTCGAAGCTCGCCAGGTCCCGGTGCGCCGGGAAGCGCGCCGCCGTCATCTGGTACGCGATGGAGCGCACGTTGCGCTCGGCGCCCTCGGCGTCCAGCAGTTGTTCGATCAACTGCTCGGGTTCCAGCGCCGCGTGGCGGCAATGCGCCACCAGCTCGGGCCAGTTGGACGCCATGCCGTGCAGCTTGAGTGCCTTCAGCCGCGTGACGATCTCGGCGCTCATGAGCGTGCCTCCTGTGGGTTGCGTAGCGCGTCATAGCGCTGCACGTCGGCGCGGGGTTCCTCCTTCAGCGCCGGTGTGGGTTGGGCCAGTTCACGGATGGCCGTGGTGCCGTCCTTCAAGCGCGCCAGCACGTTGAGCACGTGCTCGGCGCTGGGCCGTCCTGCTTCCAGCGCAATCTCTGCGGCCACCAGCACCGCCTCGAGGCCATGCACCGGCACGGCCGCCAGCACCTGCGCCATGACGCGGTCGCCGCCCGCGTGGCGCAGCAGATGGCGCTGAAGGGTCTGCAGGACCTCAGGCATGACCTTGAAGGGCGCGCCGTTGCGCAGCGCCCCGGGCTTGATCTGCACCAGTGGGATGTAGTGCTGCCAGTCGTAGAAGGTCAGCTCGCGCTCGAAGCTGCGGGTGTGCCGGGCCACCTCGACGCCGTCGGCCACCAGCACCAGGCTCTCAGGGTAGGCGCGCAGGCTGAGCACGGCGTTCACGTGCCGCGTCGGCACGCTGTAGCGGTTGCGCTGGAAGTGCACCAGCGCCGTGGCGGAGACGCGCACGGGCTGCTCGACGTAGCCGTCGAAGGGCTTCGGGCACGGCATCAGGCGCGCTTGCTCGTCTTGCAGCACGTCGGCCACGGTCAATGCGGGCCACTCGGGGTGTGCGGTCTCAGCCCAGCAGGCGCGGCATCGCTCGGCGAGCCAAGTGTTGAGCGTGGCCAGGTCCGGCCAGCGTCGCTCGCTGGCTTCACGCCAGACCTGGCGTCGGCGGTCCTGCACGTTCTTCTCGACGATGCCCTTCTCCCAGCCCGAGGCCGGGTTGCAGAACTCGGGCTCGAACAGGTAGTGCGAGCACATGGCCTGGAAGCGCGCGTTGACCGAGCGCTGCTTACCGACCCCAACCTTGTCGACGGCAGTCTTCATGTTGTCGTACACGCCGCGACGCGGCACACCGCCCAGTGCCTGGAAGGCGCGTGCGTGAGCGTCGAACAGCATCTCGTGGCTCTGCGTCGGGTAGGCCGTGAGCCAGAAGGCGCGGCTGCTGGCGAGCTTGGTGTGCGCGACCTCCAGCCGTCGGCGCAGGCCGCCCACGAAGACGTACTCGCAGCTCCAGTCGAACTGGAAGGCGTCGCCGAGCTCAAAGCTCATCGGCACGAAGGCGGCGCGCCGTGGCGCTGCGTCCTGCTCGGCGCGCCAGGCCCGCACCCAGCGGGTCACGCGGGCATAGCTGCCGGCGTAGCCCAGCGCGCGGATCCGCTCGAACAGCATCTTGACCGTGCGCCGGTCGCGCACCGGCCGGTGCTGGTCGGCCTTGAGCGCCGACGCCAGGTGCTCAGCCCAGGCGTCCACCGCGCTGGCGGCTTCTCGCTTGGGGTACTTGGGTTCGGTCACACCTTCCTGGCGCAACCACTGCCGAACGGTGTTTCGGGACAACCCCGTGCGTCGACTCACCTCGCGGATGGACAGTCCATCTCGCAGGTGCATCCGTCTGATCTTGGCCAACATGCCCACGCTGATCACTCCTGCTTCCCCTGCTCATCCGTTGAGCAGGTCAGTGTGTTTTGCGTGGGTCAGTTTTGCGCGAGCATCACCCCGTTTTGTGGGTCAGTTTTCGGCGAGCGTCAACACCCAGAACAGCCCGGCCGCGTTGGCCCCCCCGATGAAGCCGTCCACGTTGTGAAGCATACCGACGAAGGTGTCCGGCACGAACATCTCGCGAAGTTTCAGCGTCTGGCGGATATAGGCATCCGGCAGCGGACTCGGCGAGTAGAAGTCCACCAGATGGGAGGCAGTCCATTCGCGGAGCTTCATGCTGCGATCAACCCACGTCTTGTCGGCACTCAACGCGTTTAGACGCTGCTCGACCTCCCAACGCCTTTCCCTCTCCCGCTCGGCCTCGGCCTCGGCGATCGCCTTCGCCTCTTTGGCCTCTCGGACGGCCGCCACCGCAACGCTGCGCGGGACCAGGTCCAGCATGTTCAAAAGCCATCGGGGAAAGTAGGTACTGCTCATTCAAGCGTGATGGGTTCGTTGGGGGTTGAGTGAGTGCGCTACAGCGCTGCCGATGGTCTGGCACACCTCGGTGTTGGTCAGGCCTGCCATGGGCTGCGCCTAGGCCCGGGAGATTGGCGCGTTGAGGAACATGACGAGTTCGAGGGCGCGCATTGGTGACACGGCGCACCCGATCTTCTGGTTCATTGACTTGGAGTCCCAAATCGCATAGTTATGCGGCGCGACGAAATGAAGCAGCTTGGAGACGCCGACGACCGAGTTGTTCACCAGGCCGGCCAGCGCCTCGATTTCCCACGCATCGAGCCCAGAGCCATGCTTGGCCTTGGTCAGCATGGCTGCCGCGGCCATCAGGTCGCAGCGTTCTACGTCGGGATAGAGCTCCAGGATCGTTGGCATCCTGCCATAAACCATGTGCGTGCCACAGACCACGTCGGTGGAATTGAAGGCAGCCTTGGGCTCAAAGAACGCCAACAGGTGAGGATAGGAGGCGATGTAGGGATCGTCCGAGAGAATCTCGGTGCCACGCTCGAGTTCGAAGACGTCGCGCATGCGTGATGCCACAGACGGGGAATGGCGTCGTGGAGGTTTCAATCGGTTCTTTCGAACACGGGACGACTTTGTCCCGAAACTGGTTGGCCCTAACATTTGAATCGCGTGCAGCCAACGCCCTGGACACCTGCTCAGGGAAAGCGTGAAGAAGTTGTCCACCTTCCACTTCTGCTTCGCGCCAGCCAGGTCGCCCAGCACCGTTTCAAATCCCATCCCACCGTGCGGAGAGGTTCCACCGGAAATCTCGATCGGCCGTGGAAAGGTCTGCGGCACCCAGCAGAGCACCGAAAGCCTGTCAGTGACAATCGCTGAAGCGCGGCAACATATAAGAAGCTGCAGGACCCAGTTCATTCACCAGTGAATGGCCATGCCCACAGTGCAAGGCGATCCTCACCTTGTTGACTCGCATCGGCAGTTGCACGAGGCACCCGTGGCCTGACTAGATCAAGGAGCGGTACACCCTCCGGCGCATCGAGGAGCCAATGCCGGCGGTAGCGCGACACGAGGCGTTCTACAGCCGCCAGGTCGACCCGCGGGCGCATATTCAGCTCGAGGGTGTTGGAGTCGACCGGGCGCAGGCGCCAGGGCAGCAGGAACCACGGCTCGTCTGGCAATTGCGACCACGCCACCTGCACACCGTACTGCAGCCGACGCATCATGACTAGGCTGCGAACGAACAACTCCAGCACCGCCTGCCTCACCAGGATGCGCATGGCTTCTGTGTGCTCCGGAAGCCAAGACAGGAACGGGGCCGACGTCGCCGCCCATGGAGGCAGCTCGCCAAGGAGAAATCGATGCACCTCGAACGCAGCAGCGGCTTGCCAGAATGCAGCGACGATGGCTGAGACCTTCAGGTCGATGCGAGCCCCATTGCTCATCGCGTTCTCGACGGCCGGCGGCATTTCCATGAGTTCCACATGTTGTCCGAGCAGGGTTGCCAATTCCTCAAAGGCGTTGATCGCCGTACTGCGGATCGATGCATAGAACTTGCGCCGGTCCAGCAGAGGACCCTCTGCATCCAGGCGGAACGATTCCGTCTTGATCATCAGGCTGCCCTCACTGGACAATGGATCACCCCACACCGCGTGCGCATGGAATAGCTTGACCAGATCAAGGCTGGCAGCGATATCTCGAGGCGCCTTGTTCCACTGCAGCCTGCTGCGTAACTCCCCCGGGGCCAGCTCTGCCTTCACGGCTCGGCGCAGAGCTGCGAACCTTTCGGCGGAAGGGTGATCGACGGCCCCCCCCAACGTCATGCGCCGCCGAGAGGTAGCAAGATTGCGGTCGCACGATCCGCAGTACAAGTGGTTCTTGGCCAAGCTCATCGCGCTGCTTGAAATCGGGCTGCCACAGTGCGAGCACCCCATCCGAAGCCACTCTTGATGGACCGGGCAACGTGCGACCTGCGGCAACTGAAAGAGCGTCGAGTGGTTGCCGCGTGTCAGGCACGACGGGCAATAGCGCAACTCGCCGACAAAGACCTGCTTCGCGATTCGCCCCGCCAGCAAATCAACGCCTCGCAGCTGATCCCATTGCTCAGGCTCTATGCCCATGGCGTGGGCGATCCCGGCCGAAGCGATATTGGTGAGGTGAAAGATCGAAGTCTTGGTGCCCCGCCAGTTTGAGATCGATCGGGCATCGGCCACGCCTATTGCCATGTCAGAGCAGAACTCGACGAAGACAACAAGGACAGACTTCTCCAGGGCGGGGTCAGCGTAGACCTTGCCGTGAGGATTCCAGATGGTTGGCGCGACCGTCATGGTGCTCCCTCCTGGCCCGGCTTGGGCACCTTCGGCTTGACGTATGACATCAAGAGCTTTCTGAACCCGTTCTGATCAAACGCCGTCAAGACCGTCGCTATAGCAACCTGCTCGTGCTGGTTCCTCTCGTCAATGAGGAAGAAGAAGAGGTAGGTCAACGTCTGCCGCAGATAGGCCATGGGGAAGAACAATTCGAGGTTCATCTTCTCCAGATCGCATATCGCGTTGACTGCCTGCTTCAGCGGCTCAATCAGCTGGACAACCGACCAGCCTCGCGCCGCCCTCGCAGGGAAGTGCTTCCAGGTGAAGTGCCGGTCTTCGCCATCCAGGCTGCGCAGAAACTCCTCGACTTGCTCGAACGACAACCCACGGAACTCGACGAGTTGCTGGAACTGGCGCCCCATGACGTGGAGGTTCTTCTCGACGTTGGCAACCGTGCTCTGCAACTCCGGCTGGCCAATGCTCAGCATGAAAGGGACGTAGCCTTCCTCGGAGATTGACGACTCCAAGATGGCGAACTCGCCGTACAGCTTCGGTGCAATGTTCTGCAGCTCGTCGACGATCACCACGATGCGCCGAGTTGATTGACGGCATCGTGACCAGATTTCGTCCATGAGCCGGGTTCGCAGGGGCTCGGGTTCCCGAGTACTGGTGGCACGCACGCCAACATTGCTCAGCATGCGCTTCAAGAGTTGGGTGTCCTTGACAAACTGTTCCCCTCCGAAGCGGAAACGAACGACGACGACCGTGCCTCCGAACATCTCGTCGACGATCTTTTCAAAGTACTTGGCGAACTCGCTTTTGCCCACGCGCGGCAGCCCCCAGATCGCGGCGCCACACAAATCGCAGTTGATCCAGAGCGCCACCAGTTGCGCGGCGTCCTCAATCGCCGGCGTCCAGGAGATGCCATGGAAGAAGTACAGATCCTTTTGCGAGGGTGGTGCCGACTCGTCGGCACGCAGGTTCTCTGAGTCATCGCTCATCGCATCCCCCGCGGCACGGCAAAACGGGGACCAGGACGCCTAGGCGCAGCGGGTGGACCCGATGGATGCGTCGGAACTGGCGCCGCAGCAGGCTTCGCAGCCACACTCACCGTGGACGGTGGCACGTAGCCATCGTTGTAAGTCAGAGGCACTTCCGAGCCGCCGTACTCGATCTGCGCGGCGGCGAGTTCCTCCGGGCTCACCATCCGCTTCAGGTAGGTCATGAAATAGGCAAAGTCCTGCGCCATCGACCAGTTGCTCTTGGCACCGTCGGCAAGGAACTGCAAGACCTGGAACAGGGGCAGATCCCGAGCCTGCGTCTTGAAGCGAGCCGCATGCTTGCGACTGTTGTAGATCTGAAGGATGCGGTCGTCGTGGGGGACCCGCCCCCACGCGCCTTCGCACTTGAGGGTGTCGACATACGTCATGTTGTCGTCCAACAGAATCGCCGTCCGCAGGTCGTCGTAGTCCTGCAGGATCCAGTACTCCTTGACGCCGTCCGGCGGGTTGAGCTTGAGCCACTCCTGTCTCTTATACACATCTAGATGTGTATAAGAGACAGACGTAGGCCATGTCGTCGTTGCAGATGATGGCCGTGCGCAAGTCGTCGTAATCCTGCAGGATCCAGTACTCCTTGACGCCGTCCGGCGGGTTGAGCTTGAGCCACTCTGACGAATAACGCCGCCCGAGCCAGATGTGCGGCAACCGACCGGACTTCGTGATTTCACACTTCACAGGACGGCGCTTGGGCGCGCTGAAGTTGTGTGGCGCCCTCAGGTGCTCCGGCAAGACGTTCGCCTCGAAGCTCCCTCGGGCCAAGAGCTGCTTCATTCGAGTGAAGGCATCCAGGTAGCCAGCACTCGCCGAGTCAGACACGTTCTCATTGGCCAGCACGCAATACAGACCTTGCTCAATGTGATTGGCATGCAGGAGCTGCTCTGTAGGGCGCTCGGCGTTCTTGCGCAGCGGATCCTGCGGGCCGGATCCCAGGGCGCCAGGCAACTGGAGGATGAAACTCTTCCTCGTCTTGTGGATGCTCGACTCGATCTCAGGTCGGCCCTTGGGAACGCCTGGCGCGCCAAGCACCACGCGGCCGCCGAAAAGCCGGGTCAACAATTCCTGGAGATCGTTGAACAGATGAGCTAACGCGTTGTCCAGGTAGACAATTGCCGGCACTACGAACCGCAGCTGCTCGAAGATGTTCTGCGGAAACCCGGCCCCTTCTTTGGGGAGCATGTCAGGATCCACCATCGGAGGCGCAGGCTGGCCAAGCACGGCGTTCCGAAACAGCTTGATGACGTCCGAACCCTTGGCCTGGCGGGTGAAGCAAACCTGGAAGGCGATGTTCATGGCGTAGTCGCCCACGCTGCGCAGGCGCAACACCGGGAAGCGGCGCATCCCCACGACTTCGCCTCCCCAGCGCTCCCCGGGGATCTCGACCTTCGTATCGATGTTGGAGTCACATTCATCGATCACCCACACCAGGTAGTCGCACGCTGGCGTTCGGGTCTCGCCATCGCCCAACTCGTAGCTGGCCGCCACCGCCGCTGCCTTACCGGCGTTTCGTTTGATGTGGGCGAGCAGGTTCTCGGGAACGTACTTGGTTTTGAACCACGTCATCAACGGCTTGAAACCCTGGCTGCGGCAGCGCAGCGGGTAGTCGCTGTCCGTGAGCTTCTCCTCCCGGCAGATGGCCTGGAACTTGGTTAGCAGCGTCTTGGGGTTCACCTTGTTCGGTCTCGCGAGACCGTTCAGGAAGTTGGTGAGCTTGACCTCTATCGAAGGGTGGTCTCTGAAAAGCTTGCCGAACATGCCGCCGAAGCCACCCATGGACGGCGCGTCGTCAGGCTTCAGCGGCTCGAGATCTGCGGTCCTGGTCCGATCGCTCTGGACAAGGAACCGAACGAAGGCCCGCGTGCCAGTAATGCCCGTACCTTCCTTCCACGGTGCGAAAGCCTTCTCAAGGTAGTCCAGCGCGCGGTAGGCCCGCATGTTGGCTGCTGCGGCGATCTCACTGACGGATCGCTTCTGGAGGAAGTACTTCGCGCAGAGACATAGCGCCCGGTACCTCGGTAGCTCCTCTGCGTCGATCGATGACTCGGGCACCGTTGGCAAGTCCGCGATCGACTTGACGTATGCCGGCACCTTGAGCAGCAGTTCCTTGCGTCGCTGCTCTGAAACAGCAGCATTACTCATGGTGGTCACCTCTTGCGATTGGCGGGGAGACGCGCTTCATTGCGGACCTCTGTCGACGGCAGCGGCAACCAATTGCCGGTCCTCGCAGTCAATGACGAGCCGCCCCGCGACGTGGAGCCGAGAAAGCCGGGCTCGCACCAGATCCCTCGGCACATCGAACGGAGCGCAGAGCTCAGCCAAGGTCTTTCGCCCGCTCGCGACGAGGGCCACCAGCGGTTCATCAAGCTCCGCGCCCTTGCGCGCCCAGATCGTCGCGACCTGCCTCAACCGCTCCCAGAACCAGAATTCGTCGCTCCGCGAACGGACCTCAACGCGCGTCCGGTGCAATACCCGCGCGCCGTTGGCGGCAGCGATCCGCCGCAGAAGGCGAAGGGCTGGCGTGGGTGACTCGGTCTTTGTGGCGTGAAAGTACTCGACCGAGTCGTCGCGACGTGTGACCACGAACGTGGCCGTCTCACTTCGCTCGACCCCATTGAGCACCGCGCTCACGATGGTGGGCCTGGTCGTGATCGACTTCGTACTCGCAGCGAAGCGCTCTAGAACCCAAGCCTCAAAATGGAAGGCGTGGCCGAACTGCACAGGCAGTACGCCGAACGTGTCGTGAGCCCGGATCAGGGTTCGCGGGAACTCTCGATAGCGCTCCGCCCTGCCTCCCCAGTGCGTCACGATTGAGTGGTCTTGCTGATCTTTCATTTGAAGTGTCCAGACGATCAAGCCGGCCAGACGGGGCATACCCAATCGGCTTGGCTCGATGAGATGGGATCCATGCACGCCTCAAACGCGCATGCCAGGCTGGACGGGCGGTCCTGGCCCGTCACACCTCTTCCCCGCTGAGCTGCGGTATGGAACAGGCCAGCAGCCGCTTGACGGCCGCACCTAAACGCCGGACACTTCCATTGCCGTCTTAGGCATGAAAGTCCAAGCGCGACAGCGGATTCGCACTCCCTGTCGCGTTTGGCATTTTTGGGCTCAGATTTCGGACGATCAGAGTCCTCGTTGGTGCTTCACCTCATTCAGGCGTCCTAGAAATCAATCGACTGGCCGGGCTTTCATGCCCAGCTCGACGGCGATCTTGAAACTGGTGCCACGTACAGCCTTTCGCGTGCCAGCCAGCACCTGGTAGACCAGGGCTGGATTGAACTGGCGTTCGAGCGCCCACTCGGAGATGGTGATGCCGCGGTCGGCGAACCACTGCGCGGCTTCTTCCCTCGTCTTCAGCTTGACGGCCCTGCCTCGTCCGGTAGAAGCGGGGCCGTCAAGCTGACTTTCCTCAGCGGGCGCAATAGGCCTGTCTCTTATACACATCTAGATGTGTATAAGAGACAGGTTGAATGTGTTCCACTGTGTACGAAGCAAACCAAACAAAACTACTAATTTGTTGGGCTTTATTGTCGGCGCGAGTCTGCACGCGCCGTTTGGTGCATGTCAATGGCCGGTCGACCTAGAAAAAACCCTACGTTCCCATTGCCGCCGCCGGAAACACTGGGAGAGCGACTCCGTGCGGAGCGTGTGCGTCTGGGGCTGACCCAGGAGGAACTGGCAGAACTGCTCGGTATCGCGTTGTCGGCGCTTCAGAACTATGAACAGGACCGCAACTCCATCAAGTCTCCTGTCCTGGAACGCATGCGCAAGGCCAAGATCGACGTTGAGTACGTCATCTATGGCCGTGACCCGGAAGCGCTGGAGCCGCTTGATGCCGATCTTTGGGAGCGGGTGAAGGCCTGGGACGCCGCCAACCCCAACGATGCCGACGGCAGGCCGTTGAATGAATACTTCCGGTATCAACGCGTCACCCTCTTCTACCGCTGGCTGCGTGACGGCGCGGGGAGCGAGGCGCAGTTGGAAGAACGGCTCAGCAAGCTGCTGGGTCCCAAGGCTGCATGAAGCCTGCGCAGCTCACCGCCGAGCGCATCACCGAGTTGGCGTTGGTGCTGTCAATGCTGTCCTCGCAGCGCTCGATCGGCCTGGTGGACACGCTCTACCAGCAGTTCGAACAAGCTCTGCGGTGGCATCGCCGGTCATGTCGGCCGATCCAGATCGCGCGACGTTTGGTGCGGGCGGTCCTTACTCGGCGCGCGGCGAGTTGCCTTGACCTGATCGCCCAGCAAAAGGCCATGCTGCGCTTGGCCACCGACGAGGGGGCCGATGGGCTCGCAGTATTGGAAGCGCTGCTGAGCTTATCGACGGCTCAAGTGCTCTTCGAACTCGGTCCCGATGCAACGCCCAAACAGCGGCTCGCATTGGGTGCATGCAAGACCTCCGCGCAACAAGCCCGGTTCGCACTCCTCGTCCGACAGGGGGACATCGCTTCCGGTCCCGATGGGCTCCGGCTGCTGCGAGTGACCCGTCGGCGACTTGGGGCCTACGCGACCTTCGCGATGTTCGCGGCATGGCCAGGCCTGCTCTTCATCGCGATGGCCCTGGACGACGCGTTGAGCCTTCAGCAGCTTGCAGGCTACTTGACCGGATCCGTGGGGATCTCTGCCTGGTTGACCTCTGGGCTGTTCACGGAGATCCGATCCGACGAACGCGTCGTGCAGGACATGAACGCGCATCTTTCCCCGCGCCCGGCGGTGCCCGAAGTGCAGGTGGTCTGACCGGCGGCCCGTGGGGACGTAGCCAGACGATCACGTGAATCTGGTCGTGTCGCCCAACGATCCTCTACATTGGCGACGTCACTCCACCTTGTCATATCTTGGTTCGGAGGTAATCGTTGGGCGTTCGAATGTGGAATCCATTCAAGATCAATCACTTGCATGAAGCCATCCCAACCCAAACAACAGGTGGCACTCACAGCCGGTCCATGGGCCTGATGGCTGGACAACGTGATCCCTGTACCGATGTCCTCCGGCGGAGCCGCCTGATGATGCGCCGTGGGGGCCTTGGATCCGTCGCCCAACGTTTACCGGCGGTGGCCGCCGATATGGGGTCGTCTCAGAAAACGGAAAATAAAGCACGCTAAGCCGGTTGCAGCGGTCGTAGCGGCCTGAACTTGCCCGCGCCGATCTTGGCGCTGCTGCGCCAGAGGTAATCGCCGGTGAGGTTGATGTGCTCCCAACCGAGCGGCGACAGGTACTGCAACAGCGCGTCATCAACGGCATGGCCGTTGCCACGCAGCGCGTGCGCAGCCCGTTCCAGATAGACCGTGTTCCACAACACGACGGCAGCCGTTACCAGATTGAGGCCGCTAGCCCGGTAGCGCTGCTGCTCGAAACTGCGGTCGCGGATTTCACCCAGGCGGTTGAAAAACACTGCCCTGGCCAGCGCATTGCGCGCCTCGCCCTTGTTCAGGCCGGCATGCACGCGGCGGCGCAGTTCCACGCTTTGCAGCCAGTCCAGGATGAACAGCGTGCGCTCGATGCGGCCCAGCTCGCGGAGCGCCACGGCCAGGCCGTTCTGGCGTGGGTAGCTGCCGAGCTTTCGGAGCATCAGGGAGGCCGTCACCGTGCCCTGCTTGATCGAGGTGGCCAGCCGCAGGATTTCGTCCCAATGGGCGCGGACGTGCTTGATGTTGAGCGTGCCGCCGATCATGGGTTTCAGCGCGTCATAGGCGGCGTCGCCCTTCGGGATGTAGAGCTTGGTGTCGCCCAGGTCGCGGATGCGCGGCGCGAAGCGGAAGCCCAGGAGGTGCATCAGGGCGAAGACGTGATCGGTGAAGCCCGCCGTGTCGGTGTAATGCTCCTCGATCCGCAAGTCGGACTCGTGGTACAGCAGGCCGTCGAGCACGTAGGTCGAATCGCGCACGCCGACGTTCACGACCTTGGTGTGAAATGGCGCGTACTGGTCAGAAATGTGGGTGTAGAACGTCCGCCCTGGGCTGCTCCCGTATTTCGGGTTGATGTGGCCGGTGCTCTCGGCCTTGCTGCCGGTGCGGAAGTTCTGGCCGTCCGACGATGAGGTGGTGCCGTCGCCCCAGTGCTCGGCGAAGGGATGGCGGAACTGTGCGTTGACCAGATCGGCCAGCGCCGCCCCGTAGGTTTCGTCGCGGATGTGCCAGGCTTGCAGCCAAGCCAGCTTGGCGTAGGTCGTGCCGGGGCAAGACTCCGCCATCTTGGTCAGGCCCAGGTTGATCGCGTCGGCGAGGATCGTGGTCAGCAACAGGTTCTTGTCTTTGGCCGGGTCGCCCGATTTCAGATGCGCGAAATGCCGAGTGAAGCCCGTCCATTCGTCCACCTCCAGCAGCAGTTCGGTGATCTTGACGTGCGGCAGGATCATTGCCGTCTGGTCGATCAGCGCTTGGGCGGTGTCGGGTACCGCCGCGTCGAGCGGCGTGATCTTCAAGCCTGACTCGGTGATGATGGCGTCCGGCAGCTCGTTGGCCGTCGCCATACGGTTGACGGTGGCAAGCTGTGTTTCCAGCAGCGTCAGCCGGTCGTTCAGGTACCGGTTGCAGTCGGTGGCCACGGCCAGCGGCAATTCGCTGGCCTGCTTGAGGCTGGCGAATTTCGCGGGCGGCACCAGGTAGTCCTCGAAGTCCTTGAACTGGCGCGACCCCTGCACCCAGATGTCGCCGGAACGCAACGCGTTCTTCATCTCCGACAGCGCGCACAGTTCGTAGTAGCGCCGGTCGATGCCGGTGTCGGTCATGACCAGCTTCTGCCAGCGCGGCTTGATGAACTCGGTCGGCGCGTCGGCGGGCACCTTGCGGGCGTTGTCGCTGTTCATGCCGCGCAGCACCTCGATGGCGTCGAGCACGTCCTTGGCGGCGGGAGCGGCCCGCAGCTTGAGCACGGCAAGGAATTCCGGCGCGTAGCGGCGCAGCGTGGCGTAGCTTTCGCCGATGCGGTGCAGGAAATCGAAGTCCTCGGGCTGCGCAAGCTTCTGCGCTTCGGTGACGCTCTCGGCGAAGGCATCCCAGGACATGACGGCCTCGATGGCGGCGAACGGATCGCGGCCCGCCTGCTTGGCCTCGATCAGCGCCTGGCCGATGCGGCCGAACAGCCGCACCTTGGCATTGATCGCCTTGCCGGATGCCTGGAACTGCTGCTGATGCTTGTTCTTGGCGGCATTGAACAGCTTGCCCAGGATGCGGTCATGCAGGTCGATGATTTCGTCGGTGACGGTGGCCATGCCCTCGATGGCGAGCGCCACCAGGGTCGCGTAACGCCGCTGCGGCTCGAACTTCGCCAGGTCGGCGGGCGTCATCTGGCCGCCCTCGCGGGCGATCTTGAGCAGCCGGTTCTGGTGAACCAGCCGCTCGATGCCGGAGGGCAGGTCGAGCGCCTGCCACGCCTTGAGGCGTTCGATGTGTTCCAGCATGTGCCGCGAGTTCGGTTTGACCGGGGATTGCCGCAGCCAGGCCAGCCACGTCGTCTTGCCGTTGTCGCGGCGCTTGAGCAGATCGTCGAGGCGACGGCGATGCACGTCCGTCAGCGGCTCAGCCAAGGCGTCGTAGAGACGCCGGTTGGCGCGGGTAATCGCTTCGGCGCTCGCCCGCTCGACGGCGTTGAGGGCGGGCACAATGACCGACTGCCGCCGCAGGTGCTCGATCAAGGCTCTGGCCAGCACGATGCCCTTGTCGGTTTGCATGGCCAGCTCGGTCAGCAACTGGACAGCCTGCCGGTAGTGGCCAATCGTGAACGGCTGGAAGCCGAACACCGTTTGCAGCTCGACCAGGTGCTCGCGTCGGGTCTGCTCACGCTGCCCGTACTCGTCCCAGCTTTCGATGCCGACCTTGAGCTGGTTGGCGACCAGTCTCAGCAATGGCGGGAACGGTGGCTCATCAGCGCCAAGGATGACGCCGGGAAAGCGCAGGTAGCAGAGCTGCACCGCGAAGCCCAGCCGATTGGCCGGGCCGCGCCGCTGCCGGATGATGGAGAGGTCGCTTTCGCTGAACGTGTAGTGACGGATCAACTCATCCTTGGTGTCCGGCAACGCCAGCAGGCTTTCGCGCTCGGCGGCGGAGAGGATCGAACGGCGGGGCATGCGGTTTCCTTCTTCTTGAAAACGTAGGTTTGTGACAAGCCCGCCAAGGCAACCGGCGCGGCACGGGAATCAAGGCATTGCGATTCTCGAAAATAGTTCTTGAAATTCTATTCTTGATTGCATATCATCTCAACGAGTTTCGATAAGAAAGGATGCGCATGCGACCGTCTGTTGTGCTTGACATGAAGCGAAGCGCAGTGCGTGAAGCGGTAGGCCGCTTTCGCGCCGCGAACCCGCGCGTCTTCGGCTCGGTGCTGCATGGCACCGACCGGGATGGCAGCGACCTCGACCTGTTGGTCGATGCGCTGCCCGGTGCCACGTTGTTGGACTTGGGCGATTTGGAAGAAGAACTGAAATCGCTGCTCGGCGTTGACGTCGATCTGCTGACTCCCGGCGACCTGCCGCCGAAGTTCCGGGCCAAGGTGCTCGCGGAGGCGCAACCGATATGAGCGAGAACCGCCTGCCCGATTACCTCGACCACATTCAGCAGGCCGCAACCGATGCGCGCAGCTTCGTGGAAGGGATGGCCAAGGACGACTTCTTGGCCGACAAGCGCACCCAGCAGGCCGTCATCATGAGCCTGATCGTCATCGGCGAGGCGGCCACAAAGGTGATGGATGGCTACGTCGAGTTCACCCAGGCGCATGCCGACGTGCCGTGGCGCAGCATGCGCAATATGCGTAATCGCATGGCTCACGGCTATTTCGACATCAACCTCGATGTGGTGTGGGAGACGGTACAGGAATGGCTGCCGGCGTTGCTCCAGCAATTGCCCGCCGTGCGTCAGGATGCCGACGATGAAGACCGTAACGACAAAGGCATGGAGCCATGACCAATCAAGCCGCCGATGTTCGGCCCCTCTGGCGTGTTCGATCCCGCGACCTATGAGCCGCGCTCGGGCAAGACCTTCTGGATGGCCGCAACGGACGTGAGTTCGCTGGTGGGCAAGGAGGCAGCAGCCGACACGCTCATCGGCAACTGCACGACCGCACGACCAGCCTCCCGTTCAAATTCGAGTTAGAACTCATATCCAGCCTGTCTGGGGGCACTGTGAAAGAGGGATCTCCGATGACTGTTGAATCGAGAATATTTTCTGTAGCCGAGTATGTTCAGCCGTCCGAAGGCGAGCCTATTCGTTCCGTTGTGCTTGAAACCCGAGACTCAATTATCGTGGTTTGGCATGTCCATCCCGGGCAGGAAATTGCGGCTCACATTCATCCTCACGGCCAAGACACGTGGACTGTTTTGTCGGGAATGGCTGATTACTTTCAGGGCAATGGGATTGTTCGTGCCCTCAGGGAAGGTGAGATAGCCGTGGCAAGACCGGGCCAAGTGCACGGGGCGCGAAATACAGGTACCGAGCCATTTGTGTTCGTCTCGGTTGTGGCATCAGCCAATGCCGGTTTCGTATTGGCTGAGCGATAGAGCCCAATCTCTGGAGTTGGTCCAATGAGCGGTCGGGGAGATAGGTAACAGACATGCAGCGGACACGGCTGCTAAACCAGGTCGCAAACCTCCTTGCGTCGCAGCGTGCCGCAAGCGACGCGATCAATCGAATGGGGTCGGCATGAGACTGAACACCATCCAGTTCCCGACCGCGTAGCCGCCTGTCCTGCCGATCAGGTCTTGACCATCGACGCCTGGGATCAGTCCTGAATGTTCTTGGAGACCACTACGTTATGAGCCGCAGCCGCCGCAAAACACCCATCGTCGGGCACACGACCTGCGGCAGCGAGCGCGAGGACAAGAAGCTCTGGCATCAGCGCTGGCGCACCCGTGAGCGCACGGCGCTGACCAGCGCGTCGCCCGAAGCCCTGAGCGCCCATCTGCCCCTGCTGGAAAACCAGGCCAGCAGCGTCTGGTCGATGGGCAAGGATGGCCGCTCCTACTGGCCCGTCAAGCGCCAGGCCGCCACGGCGGATCGCATCGCCAATCACAAGGGACGCAACCCGCAAGAACGCGCCTCCCTGAAAAAGCGCCTGCTGCGCAAGTGGATGAGCAAATGAAGCTCTCCTTCCATCAGCACATTGCGCTGTTCTGGATGATCGGTGCTCCGGGCGTCTTCGCGCCCGTGATCGAGAACGCCAAGCGGCCCGATGCCGGCGCCGTCATGGCGTGGGGTGTCGCGATCGTGGCGGTGATGATCCTCTTCACCCCTTTGCTGCTGCGCTGTCCACCATTCCGGCGCTGGTATGGCCGGACGGATGCGCTGTCGGAGCGGCAGCGCCAGGCGCTTGCCGAGCGCGGCCTGCGCCGCTACTACCAGACCGCTTTCGATGACGGCTACGTGCCCCGCGTGATGCCCTACGTGTGGCGCATCATCTGGACGGTCGGCGGGTTGATGGCTGTGACCGCCGTACTGCCTACCAACACCGGACGGCCAGCCTTCGATGCCTTGGTGGTCTTCTCGACCTGGTATCCGATAGGCGTGATGCTGCTGGTTTTCGCGTCGAGGCCCCTTGGCCGGTTGATTCGCCAAAGAGCACAGGAGCGGCGGAAATGAGCACGTCAACCATCGAGGCGCTGGCCAGCGCCTGGGCAAGGATTGCCGAGGAAGCGGAATTCCCCGCTGACTACGAGGGGACTGCCACACCACAAGCGCATCGGGCTAGCGAAGCTATTCAGGAGCAGATTCGGGAGCGCATCGTCGCCACCAACGACATGCGGCTGTTCAGCCTGCTGCACCTGCTGGGTCAGGCGTCGCTGCGCATGGAGCAAGCGCTGTGGCCGGAGGATTACGAGCGGATGACGCGCGAGGTTGAGGAAGCCCTGCGGCAAGCCACCGACGCCAACGCCAGATCGTACACCCACGAAGAAGTGATGCAGGCGATGCAGGAACGCATCGACCGGGCGCGAGACAAGCCATGTTGATTGGCTATGCGCGCGTCTCGACGCAGGATCAGAACCTGGAGCTGCAACGCGAAGCCTTGAGCAAGGCCGGATGTAAAAAGGTCTTCGAGGACAAGGTGAGTGGCACGCGGGCAGACCGGCCTGGCTTGGCCAAGACGCTCGAAATGCTGCGCGAAGGCGATACTTTGGTCGTCTGGAAGCTCGACCGGCTGGGCCGGTCGGTCAAGCAACTGGTCGATCTGGTCGGCGATCTGCACAAGCACGGTGTCCAGTTCAGGAGCCTCACCGACTCCATCGACACCGGCACACCATCCGGGCGGTTCTTCTTCCACGTCATGGCGAGCCTTGCCGAAATGGAGCGCGAGCTGACCGTCGAGCGCACCCGCGCCGGGCTGGAAGTCGCCAAGCAGCTCGGCCGCAAAGGCGGCCGCAAGCCGAAGATGACCGACAGCAAGATCGAGTCGGCCAAGAAGCTGCTGGCCAGCGGGGTGCCGCCCAAGGACGTGGCCAAGAACCTCGGCGTGTCCATTCCGACGCTGTACCGCTGGGTGCCAGCCTCCACGCACGCTTAGCGTGCTTTATTTTCCGTTTTCTGAGACGACCCCAATCTGCAGAAGCTTCTGTTGCAGCGCCAGAGGATCTCGGCACTTCCGGCGCGCGAGCCCTTGGCGCCCTGGCTGCGCTGGGGCAGCAGACCCGCCTGGCCACTTTCCGTCTGCTGGTGAGCCACGAGCCCTGCGGGCTGACCGTGGGCGAAGTGGCCGCGGCGCTGCAGTGCCCTCAGAACACTACGTCAGGCCATCTGGCGATCCTTGCCCGTGCGCAGCTCGTCACTAGCTCCCGACAGGGCCGCTCCGTCGTCTACCGAGCAGGCATGGCGGGCATGCGCTGGTTGCTGGAGTACCTGATGTCCGACTGCTGCAACGGCGACCCCTCGGCCTGCGCAACGGCCTTTTCGTCTCTTTGCGACGGCACGTGTGAACACCCGGCCGACGACAAAGCACCTCGCTGACATCACAGCCAAACCCAACGAGCAGGACTGCCATGCGAACCACTCAGAGCTGGTGCCGGAAATCTGAACACGGCGATGAGTGGAAACTCGGTTCATTGATCGGCCCGTGAGAGCGAGGCGACAAAGGAACGAGAGTATGAGCAGAAGMCCCCGCCGCAACCACTCACCGGCGTTCAAGGCCAAGGTGGCGCTGGACGCCATTCGTGGCGAGAAGACGCTGGCCGAGTTGGCCAAGCAGCACGACGTGCACCCGAACCAGATCACCGACTGGAAGAACCAGTTGCTGGAGCGGGCCGCTGGCGTGTTCGGCGCTGAGACGGCCGAGCCGCCGAAGGCCGATTTGCGCGAGTTGCACGCCAAGATCGGCCAGCAGGCGCTGGAGATTGATTTTTTAGCCAGCGCGCTCGGCAAGGCCGGACTGCTGAGCGTAAAGAGATGATCCAGCCGGGACACGAACTCAGCATCAAGCGCCAGGCCGAGTTGCTGAGTATCGCGCGTGGCAGCGCGTACTACGTGCCGCGCCCCGTGTCGGACGCCGACCAAGCGCTGATGCGGCGCATCGACGCGCTGCACCTGGAGCACCCGTTCGCAGGTGCCCGGATGCTGCGCGATCTGTTGCGCCGCGAGGGCTTCGAGGTCGGGCGCAAGCATGTCGGCACGCTGATGGCCAAGATGGGTATTGAGGCGCTGTACAGGAAGCCCAACACGAGCAAGAAGCACCCGGGGCATGCGGTGTACCCATACCTGCTGCGAGGGCGCAAGATCGAGCGCGCCAACGAAGTCTGGGCCATGGACATCACCTACATCCCGATGGCACGAGGCTGGGTCTACCTGGCCGCCGTCGTGGACTGGGCCAGCCGCCGTGTGCTCGCACACCGCGTCTCGATCAGCATGGACACGACGTTTTGCCTGGAGGCGCTGGAAGAGGCGTTTGAGCGGCACGGCAAGCCCGAGGTCTTCAACACGGACCAGGGCAGCCAGTTCACGAGCCTGGCGTTCACGGACGCACTGAAGAAGCGTGGCGTGGACATCAGCATGGACGGGCGCGGCGCCTGGCGCGACAACGTCTTCGTGGAGCGGCTGTGGCGCACGATCAAGTACGAGGAGGTGTACCTGCGTGCCTACGAGTCGGTCAACGATGCCCGGCTGCGGCTGGGGCGCTTCATCGAGTTCTACAACATGCGCCGCCCGCATTCGTCGCTCGGCGCCAAGACCCCGGATGAGTTCTACTTCGCGTCGCTGCCGGCGATTCAACAGGCAGCCTGACGGATCGAGTTCCACTTATCGAACCCCGACTCCGTGTTCAAACGAACGGGGCCAGCTCTCTCTTCAACGCACCCTGAGCCTCAAGGTCGCCGCAATTGGCGTGGCCGCCTTCTTCTTCTGGCTGCCTTCCGCCCAGGCGACCGACATCAACGGTTCCGGCTCGACGTTCGTCCACCCGATCATGTTGAAGTGGGCGGCGAGCTATAACGCGAAGACTGACGCCAAGGTCAGCTACCAGGGCATCGGGTCCGGTGGTGGCATCCAGCAGGTTGAATCGCCCCGGGAATCGAGGAGGCTCCAACTCAAGAGAATGGAGCCATGAAGAAGTCCCCGAAGTTTTCGCCCGAGGTGCGTGAGCGCGCCGTGCGCATGGTGCTGGAGCACCGTGGCGAGCATCCGTCGCAGTGGGCAGCCATCGAGTCCATCGCCGGCAAGATCGGCTGCGTGCCACAGACGCTGCACACCTGGGTACGGCAGCACGAAGTGGACGCTGGACAGCGTGACGGCGTCTCGACTGTCGAAGCACAGCGCATCAAGGACCTGGAGCGCGAGGTGCGCGAACTGCGTAAGGCCAACGAAATCTTGAAGCTGGCCAGCGCGTTTTTCGCCCAGGCGGAGCTCGACCGCCGCATCAAGTCCTGAAGGCGTTTGTCGACCAGCACCGCCAGCAGCTTGGGGTCGAGTCGATCTGCCGCGTCTTGCAGGTCGCCCCATCGGCGTACTGGCGTCACGCCGCGCGTCAGCGCATCCCGGCCTTGCGCTCTTTGCGAGCCCAGCGCGACGCACAGTTGCTGCCGCAGGTGCAGCGCGTCTGGCAGGCCAACCATCAGGTCTACGGCGCCGAGAAGGTCTGGCGCCAGCTCAACCGGGAGGGCGTCGCGGTGGCGCGCTGCACCGTCGAGCGACTGATGCGCCAGCTCGGGCTGCAGGGCGTGCGCCGCGGCAAGGCCGTGCGAACCACCGTTCCCGATCCGAAGGCGCCATGCCCGCTGGACCGGGTCAACCGGCAGTTCCGTGCCGAGCGGCCCAACCAGCTGTGGGTCTCGGACTTCACGTACGTCTCGACCTGGCAGGGCTGGGTCTATGTGGCATTCGTGGTGGACGTGTTCAGCCGGCGCATCGTGGGCTGGCGCCAGAGCAGTTCGATGCACACCGAGTTCGTGCTCGACGCGCTGGAGCAGGCGCTGTATGACCGCAAACCGACCGAAGACGACAGCCTCGTGCACCACTCGGACCGCGGGTCGCAATACCTGTCCATTCGCTACACCGAACGACTGGCTGAGGCCGGCATCGAACCCTCAGTAGGCAGCAAGGGCGATTCCTACGACAACGCACTGGCCGAGACGATCAACGGGCTCTATAAGGCCGAGGTCATTCACCGGCGCGGGCCGTGGAAGACCAAGCAGGCGGTAGAACTGGCGACGCTGGAATGGGTCGCTTGGTTCAACCATCACCGATTGATGCAGCCGCTGGGCTACGTCCCTCCGGCCGAGTTCGAGGCCAACTACCATCAACAACGCGCTGGTCAGGCCGCGACCGTCTGACTTAAACCAACGGGCCTCCGCGAAACCCGGGGCGATTCAGGTCAAGGCCGGCCTGGTGACCTTTGGCGCATCCGACAAGCCACTGTCTCCAGAGGATTTGAAGGCCGCTGGCCTGGTGCAGTTCCCGCTGGTGATCGGTGGTGTCGTGCCGGTCGTGAATCTTGAGGGCGTCAAGCCTGGGCAGCTGAACTTCACCGGCGAGCTGTTGGCCGACATCTACCTCGGAAAGGTCACGACCTGGAATGACCCGGCGATCGTGGCCCTGAACCCCGACGCCAAGCTGCCGGCGCTGAAGATCATGGTCACACACCGGTCCGACAGCTCGGGCACGACCTTCAACTGGGTCAACTACCTCTCCAAGCTCAGCCCGGAGTGGAAGGCCAACGTCGGCGAAGGCACGACGGTGAAGTGGCCCACCGGCACGGCCGGCAATGGCAACGAAGGCGTCGCTCGCTACGTCAACTACGTCAAGGGCTCCATCGGCTACGTCGAGCTCGCCTACGCCGTCGAGCACAAGATGACGTTCGCCAAGCTCAAGAACAAGAGTGGTGTCTTCGTGACGCCCTCGCTTGACAGTTTCCAGGCCGCTGCCGCCAACGCAAGCTGGAAGTCGCCGGACTTCTACGAAGTACTCACTGACGCGCCAGGCAAGGACTCGTGGCCCATCACCGCAACGACGTTTGTGCTGATGCCCAGACCGTCCAAGGACATGTCGAGCTCTGCCGAAGCGCTCAGGTTCTTCCGCTGGTCGCTTGAGCAGGGCAAGGCCGACGCGAAGAAGCTGAACTACGTGTCGCTGCCCGACACACTCGTCCAGCAGGTCGAGGCGTACTGGGCAGAGAACCTGAAGTAATCGCCGAGCCGCGACCTGGACTCGACGGCCCAGGAACGGGCTCCTGGATAGGATCGAAACCGCATACGGCTTCGTCGACAGGGCGGCATTGCTCCAGGCTCGCGAGTCGTTCGACATGGCCGGCCTGCTTCACCGCATCGAGGAACTAAAGCAGGCCGCGGATTCTCTGGACTCAGAGGGCGGGCTAAGGGATTCCTTCATGCGCCTCTATTGCGTGATGGCCACCATCCTCTTTGGTGCCAGCACGACCGTGCCACCTGGGGACGGGGATCTGTCGTCGCTGCTACGCGACATCCGTTCGGGTTTGGACGACAACATCGCGTTTGCGCAAACCTGCATCGCGACGATCGAGCCGTTGGAGCGACTTCAAGGGGCGCAGGAAGTACGCCGTTGATTAGCGATCATGTGAGTGCTCGGCGGGAAGGTCAGGACAGCAAGCCATGGGGTGATGGCCAGCCCGCGGCGTTCGGTGTCCGTGCCGCCACATTCGAAGTTTGAATACGCTTCGGCGCACGCCATGCTGCGCGAATGTCGACGCTGGAAGAACGCCTCA
>BFBZ01000155.1_pt1 | contig 91583 bp, 75 predicted proteins | sample 1888401 | NCBI WGS metagenome assembly BFBZ01 (sample SAMD00112614, study PRJDB3348) | symbiont metagenome | host: Chara braunii
GGATGGTGTAGGTGGTGTTGGGCTGGTAGCTGCCCTGGCCCGCCAGCACCTGGACGCTGCCGCCGTTGATCGTGGCGGTGCCGGCCGCGACGATCTTGTCGGACTGGCCATTGGCGTTGACCTCGACCTGGTAGATCGAGCCCGCCTGAAAGGTGATGTTGCCCACAGCCAAGGTGCCGATCGAGTTGCCGGGGGCGACTGTGCCGGCGACGGCGACATTGCTTACCGTGCCGCTGCCCTGCAACTGGCCGCCGGGCAGTACCGTCACCGTGCCGCCCAACTTGCCGTTGACCGAGAGCACGCCGGCCTCGACCCGCGTGGTGCCGGTGAAGCTCGAGGAATCACCAGTCAACGACGTGAAGCCGCTGCCGATCTGGCGGATCGTGCCGCCACCGCTGATCGCACCGCCATAGGTGAACGTACTCGACAGATTGACGATCAGAGCCCCGGCGTTGGCGACGTCGCCGACGATGCTTCCCGCGGCGCCGCCGGTGCCAAGTTGCAAGGTGGCGCCGGTGGCGATCGTCGTGGGGCCGGCATAGCTGTTGTTCGCGGTGAAGGTGACCCATCCCGACTGCACCTGCACGTCGCCGCTGCCGGAGATCGCGCCCCCGAAGGTGGTTGCGTCGCTGCGGGCAAAGCGCAGCAGGCCGTTGTTGGTCACGTCGCCCAGGATCGAACCCGACGTGCCGCCATTGCCGATCTGCAAGGTGCCGGCCGCGATCGTGGTGCCGCCGCCGTAGCTGTTGGCGCCGGTCAGCACCAGGGTGCCGAGGTCGTTCTTCACCAGCCGGCTGTCGCCGATCAGCGACGAGTCGACCACCGCCGTGAAGCCCGCGCCTGCGGCCGTGCCGTCGCCGACACGCACGATGGTCGAGCCGCCGGCCCCGTTCAACGCCACCGCGCCGCCGGTCAGGCGGTAGCCGTCGACGGCGAACTGCATCCCCGTCGCGCCCACGCCTGAAGCGTCGACCGTCACTGTACCCGGCGTCCCCTGGAACACGGCGAACACGCCGGTCCAGGCGTCGGCGCGTGTGCCGTCGGCACTGGTCCAGTTGGTCGTTGTCCCGCCCCACGCTCCCGATCCGCCCTGGACCGTTCCTGTCGGGACTGTCGTCGTGCCATTCCAGAACAGGATGGTCGGCGCCGGACCGGACTCGCTCACGAGGAGATTGACCTGCTTGGCGATCGAGGTCTGGACCTCACCGAGGGCGCTCCCAGGAAGCGTGCCGATCGTCAGTCCATTGTTCGTGAGCGCGCCGCCATAGTCGAACAGACGGTAGATGCCCTGTCCGAAGCCGCCCAGATCGGTGACATTGAGCGTGCCGTCGAGCGTGAGGTTGCTGATGACGTTGAACAGCGCCTGGTTCGACGGCGCGCCCAACGCGACATTGACCGACGCGCCGCTGCCCAAGGTCAGGTTGCCCAGGGTCAGGGTCGAGCCCGTGGCACTGGCGAGTGTGCCGCCTGAATTGACCGTCACCGCGCCCGCGATCGTGGCGGTTCCCGACAGCGTCGCGCCGTTGTTGACCGCAACGCCGCCGCTGCGGCTGTCGATCGCGCCGTTCACAACAAGGGCGCCGCCGTTGATCGTGGTCGCACCGGTGTAGCTGTTGTTGCCCGTCAAGGTGAGCGACCCGGCGCCCGTCTTGACGAAGCCGCCGGCGCCGCTGAGGACGCCGCCGTAGGAGGCGTTTGCGCTCTGGTCGAAAGTCAGCGACGCATCGGCGCCGATCGAGGCGTTGCCCGAAAAACGTTGCGCCGCCGTGATCAGCCCGCCTGAGGCGATCGTCCAGTCGAGGCTGGACGTGCCGGCGAGCGTCAGATTGCCGGCGCCCTGCTTGATCATCGTGCCGGAGACATCGTCGAGGCCGGAGATCGTACCGGCGAACGTGCCGTCGGCTGCCTGGTCGAGCACGACCGTGCCGGCATTGGCGATGTTGCCGGAGATCGACCGGGCGTTGCCGATCAGCGTCCCGGCCTGCACCAGCGTGTTGCCGTAGCTGTTGGCCGTATTGTCGAGACGCAAGGTTCCCGCGCCGGTCTTGCGCAGATCGCCGGTTCCCGACACCAGGCCGGCCAGGCCCAAGGTCGTGGCTGCGGCGACATCGAACCGGCCAGCTTGCTGCAGCGAGATGTTGCGGGAGGTATCGAAGCTTCCCGTCGTGGCCAGCACGCCGCCGTTGAAGGTCAGTCCGCCCGAAGCCGTGCCGAGATTGGCATCGGCCGAGACCGACAGGCTACCGGCGCGCAACACAGTGCCGCCGCTGTAGCTGTTGCTGCCCGACAGGATCAGCGTGCCAAGGTCGTCCTTGACCAGGCTGCTGGCGCCGGTGAGGGCGGAGGCGACCGTGGCGCTCATGCCGGCGCCAGCGGCGGTGCCGTCACCGACCCGCACAGTGGTCGAGCCATTCGCCCCCTGCAGCGCGATCGCATCGCCTTGGATGAGGTAGCCGTCGGTGACGAATTGCAGGCCGGTGACGCCGATCGTTCCGCCCGAGCCGTCGACCGTCACCGTCCCGACCGTGCCCTGGAACACCGCATAGGTTGGGTTGGGATGGTACGGCGCATTCAGCGATCCGTCGGCGTTGGTCCAGTTCGTGTTTGTCACTGACCAGGTACCTGAGCCGCCGTCGATCCTTCCATTCGCGATGGTTTGGCTGCCATCCCAGAAACCGAGCGTCTGGCCGCTGCTGTTGAGAAGGTTGACCTGGCCCGCAACCGCCGTCTGCACGAAGAAGTCGCCGGCCGAGGTTCCGCTCGGCGTCGTGCCGATGGCGAGGCCGTTGTCGGTGAGTGTGCCGCCGTAATCCATCAGACGATAGACACCCGCCCCGAAGCCGCCCTGGCTGGTGACGTTGAGCGTGCCGCCCAGCGTGAGACTGCCGGTGACATTGAACAGCGTTTGGTTCGATGGCGCTCCCAGCGCGACATTGACCGACGCGCCGCTGCTCAAGGCCAGGCCTCCCAGGGTCAGGGTCGAGCCCGCAGCGCCGGCGAGCGTGCCGCTTGAATTGACCGTCACCACGCCCGCGATGGTCCCGGTTCCTGACAGCGTGCCGCCGCCGTTGACTGCAACGCCGCCGCTGCGGCTGTCGATCGCGCCGGTCACGATCAGCGCGCCGCCGTTGATCGTGGTGGCGCCGGTGTAGCCGTTGTTGCCCGAGAGCGTCAGCGTGCCGTTGCCGGCCTTGGTGAACCCTCCGGTTCCGGATAGGCCGCCTCCGTAAGACGCGTTGTTGGCCTGATCGAAGGTGAGCGATGCGCCCGAGCCGATCGAGGCGTTGCCCGAGAAGCGGTCGGCCGCCGTGATCAAGCCGCCGGCGGTGATCGACCAGTCGAGGCTGGAGATACCGGTCAGTGTCAGATTGCCCGCGCCCTGCTTGACCATCGAGCCCGCAGTGCCATCCAGGCCGGCGATCGTACCGGCAAAGGCGCCATCGGTCGCCTGGTCGAACACGACCGTGCCGGCGTTGCCGATGTTGCCGGAGATCGAACGGGCATGTCCGACCAGCGTGCCGGCCTTCACTTGAGTGTCGCCGTAGCTGTTGTTGCCCGAGAGGATCAGCGTGCCGCGGTCGTCCTTGACGAGAGTGCTGGCGCCCGTAAGGACAGAAGCAATGGTGGCGCTCGTGCCGGCGCCGCCAGCCGTACCATCGCCGACGCGCACAGTGGTCGAGCCGCCGGCCCCCTGCAGGGCGATCTCGCCGCCTTGGATGAGGTAGCCGTCGGTGACGAATTGCAGACCGGTGACGCCGATCGCTCCGGCGGAAGTGTCGACCGTTACCGTGCCGGCTGTGCCCTGAAACACCGCAAAGGTCGGGTTGGGATGGAACGGCGCATTCAGCGTTCCGTCGATGTTGGTCCAGTTGGTGTTCGTGGCTGACCAGGTACCGGTGCCGCCGTCGATCGTTCCGTTGGCGACGATCTGGCTGCCGTCCCAGAAGCCGAGCGTCTGGCCGCTGCTGTTGAGAAGGTTGACCTGCCCGGCCACCGCGGTCTGCACGAAGAAGTCGCTGGCCGGGGTTCCGCCCGGCGTCGTGCCGATGGCGAGGCCGTTGTTCGTGAGCGTGCCGCCGTAGTCGATCAGGCGATAGACGCCCGCGCCGAAGTCGCCCTGGCCGCTGACGTTGAGGGTGCCGCCGAGCGTCAGATTGCCGGTGACATTGAACAGCGCCGTGGTCGATGGAACGCCCAGTGTGACATTGACCGACGAACCGGTGTTCAAGGTCAGGCTGCCCATGGTCAAGGTCGTGCCCGAGAGCCCCGAGAGCGTGCCGCCTGAATTGACCGTCACCGTGCCCGCGATGGTGCCCATGCCCGACAGCGTGCCGCCGCTGTTGACCGCGACGCCGCCAAGGCTGCTGTTGATCGCGCCGTTCACGATCAGCGCGCCGCCATCGATCGTGGTCGCGCCGGTATAACTGTGGGTGCTCGTCAATGTCAGGGAACCCATGCCCGACTTGATGAAGTTGCCCGTTCCGATGAGGGCACCCCCATAGGACGCGTCGGCGCTCTGGTCGAAGGTAAGCGATGCGCCTGTGCCGATTTTGGCGTTGCCCAGGAAACGCTCGGCTGCCGCGGTCAGGTCGCCAGCAGTGATCGACCAGTTGAGGCTGGAGATGCCGGTCAGGGTCAGCTTGCCTGCGCCCTGTTTGACCATCGAGCCCGAAGCGCCGTCGAAGCCGCGAATCGTGCCGGCAAAGCTCTCGTCGGTGGCCTGGTCGAACACGACCGTACCTATGTTGTTGATGTTACCGGAGATCGACCGGGCATTGCCGATCAGCGTACCGGCCTCCACTTGAGTGTTGCCGTAGCCGTTGCTTACGTTGTCGAGCCGCAAGGTGCCCGATCCTCTCTTCTGCAGATCGCCGGTTCCCGACACGGCGCCGGTCAGGCCCAAGGTCGCGTCCGCGGCGACATCGAACACGCCGGTATGCTGCAGCGACACGCTGCGGGACGTGTCGAAGCTCGCCGTCGCCAGCAACGTGCCGCCGTTGAAGGTCAGTCCGCCCGAGGCTGCGCCCAGATTGGCATCGGCCGACACCGACAGCCTTCCGCCGATCAATTCCGTGCCGCCGCTGTAGGCGTTGGTGCCCGTGAGTGTCAGCGTGGCGAAACCTGCTTTGATGACGCGGCCCGCGCCTGTGAGCTGACCACCGTAGGGGGCATCGGCGTTCTGGCGGAAGGTGAGCGATGCGCCCGTGCCGATATCGGCGTTGCCCGAGAAACGGCCGGCTGCCGTGGTCAGCTCACCGCCCGTGATCGACCAGTTAAGGTTGGAGACGCCGGTCAGCGTTAGATTGCCGACGCCCTGCTTGACCATGGAGCCCTCGGTGCCGCCCAGGCCGGCGATCGTGCCGGCGAAGGTGCCATCGGCCGCCTGGTCGAATACGACCGTGCCGGCGTTGCTGATGCTGCCGGAGATCGAGCCGGCATTGCCGATCAGCGCGCCGGCCTCCACGAGCGTGTTGCCGTAGCTGTTGTTGCCCGAGAGCGTCAGCGTGCCAGCGCCCGCTTTGATGAAGCGGCCCGCTCCCGTGAGGACACCTGCGTAGGATGCACTGGCGGTCTGATTGAAGGTGAGCGATGTCCCTGTGCCGATGTCGGCGTTGCCCGAGAAACGCTCGGCGGCGGTGGTCAATCCGCCGCCCGTGATCGACCAGTCGAGGCTGGAGGTGCCGGCGATCGTCAGGTTGCCCGCACCCTGCTTGACCATCGCGCCGGAGGTGCCGCCCAGGCCGCCAATCGCGCCGGCGAAAGTGGCATCGGCCGCCTGGTCGAACACGACCGTGCCGGCATTGCTGATGTTGCCCGAGATCGAGCGGGCATTGCCGATCAGCGTGCCGGTCTCCACGAGCGTGTTGGCATAGCTGTTGCCCGTATTGTCGAGACGCAAGGTCCCGGAGCCGGTCTTGCGCAGGTCGCCGATCCCCGACACCGCGCCGGTAAGGCCCAAGGTCGTGCCCGACGCGACATCGAAAGTGCCCGCCTGCTGCAGCGACACGTTGCGGGAGGTGTCGAAGCTCGCCGTCGTCGCCAGCGTGCCGCCGTTGAAGGTCAGTCCGCCCGAGGTCGCGCCAAGATTTGCGTCGGCTGAGACCGATAGGCTTCCACTGCGCAACTCCGTGCCGCCGCTGTAGCCGTTGTTGCCCGAGAGCGTCAGCGACCCCGCGCCTGTCTTGATGAGGGCGCCGGCGCCCGACACCGTGCCGGTCAGGCCCAAGGTCGTGCTCACGGCGACATCGAGCATGCCCGCCTGCAGCAATGACACGGTGCGCGAGGTATCGAAGCTCGCCGTCGTGGCCAAGGTGCCGCCATTGAAGGTCAATCCACCCGAGGTCGCGCCGAGATTGGCATCGGCCGAAACCGAGAGCGTGCCGGTGACGATCTCCGTGCCGCCGCTGTAGCTGTTGTTGCCCGCGAGCGTCAGCGTGCCGCTACCGCTCTTCACCAGCTTGCCGGTGCCGGAAATGATGCCGCTGAAGAGCGTCGAGCTGTCGTTCGCGCCGACGGTGAGCTGGGCATTGCCCAGTAGCACGCTGCCGGCACCGGCGAGGCCGCCGATCACCTGGTTCCTGTTGTTGTCGAGCCGCAAGGTTGCGCCGCTGGCGATGTCGTGCGTGCTGGTGGCCGAGAGGACGTTCGTTTCTCGGGCGCGCAAGGTGCCGGCGCTGACGAGGGTGATGCCGGAATAGCTGTTGGCGCCCCAGAGATGGAAGGTCCCCGTGCCGATCTTGGTGAGGCCGCCTGGCCCGACCAGGCCAATATCCATGTGGACCTGAAACGTCCCGGTATCGATGGTGCCGCCGCCGGCGGCGAGGGTGACGTCGCCGGTCTGGAACCCCGAGAAGAGGCCGGCGAACTGGTCATTGGTCAACCGCAGGATGCCGCCGTCGAAGACGACGGTGCCGGCGCCGTCGTAGCGCTGAACCTGCTGAGCCTCGAGCCGTCCGCCGCTTTCGAGGCGCAGGCTGGCGCGCGCGCCTGCTTCCTCGGCCATCATGACGTAGTTGGTAGCGACCACGCCGCCGTTGGAAATGGTCAGGGTGCCTTCTGCGCCGTTGCGCGAACCCAGGCTGATCTGCGTCGTCTCCAGACGCCCGCCGTCATCGACGGTCAGCGTGCCTTTGCCTTCGAGCGCGATAATGAGCTGGTCGCCCATGGTCCAGGTCGATCCGGTACCGGTCACCGTGGCGATACCTTGGTATCCCGATGCGGCGTCGATGTATCCCCCACCGCTGTTGACGGTGGCGCCATTGCTGACGGTGAAGGTCCCGTTGCGCCCACCGCCAACCACGACACCGCCATGGGCGGTGAGGGTCGCGTCGGCCCCGCTCACAGACGCGATGCCTTCGCCGCCATAGCCGACATACAGGCTGTTGAAGATCTCGACCGACCCTCCGGCACGGACTTCGAGCGTGCCGGCGCCCCCCTGGTAGCCGACATACATGTCGCCCGAGTCGGTCCATGACGAGCCGGCGCCCGTGACCACGAGCGTGCCGCGCCCGGTTGGCGCCAGGCCGAGCATGGCCCTTTCGTTGCGCACCGAAGCGCCGCCTGAAACGGTGAAATGTCCCTCGCCATAGTTGCCGATCACCATGCCGGCGCCTGTTGTGACCCAGCTGGAGTTTGGACCGTCGACCGTCACGGTGCCCGTGGAACCAACCCCGTCGCCTATGACGCCCTGGAGGCTGGAGACGGATCCGCCGTTGCGGATGGTTAGCGTTCCCGTGCCGTTTTCGCCGCCGACGCTGATGGGCGTGAGCGACCTAAAGACTGCACTCGCGCCGTCCACCGTGATGGTGCCCGTACCGCCATCCTTGCCGATGGCGGTGTTGTAGGCCTCCAAAGTGCCGTTCTCGATGGTGAGGGCGCCGGTGGCCGCATCACCGACTCTCAGGTTGCCGGCGCCGGCGCTCCCTCCGCCGGTGATTATCGGCGAATGCGTGCCATCGTTCACGATCACGTCCACCGTCGGGCTGGGGAAGGCGCCCGTCCAGTTCAGGGCATCGAACCAGTCCGAAGAGGTGGTACCGGTCCAGGACGCGGATTGGGCAAACGCCGGCGCGGCTGCAAGGCCGCTCAGGACGCTGAGCGCCGTGGCGGCGAGGAGGGAGGCGCGGAGCTGCAGGAGGGACAAGGCTCTGCTCCGTTTGGTCCGGCGCTTCATGGGTTTCTCCCCTTAGGCTCAGGTCGTCGGCGTACGCAGACGGGCATGGCAAAGCCGCCGCAAAACGCCCAAGGCGCAGCTGGTTGTAGGAAGAGCACCGCATATCGCTGAAGTTGCGACGTGGCGTGACTGGATGCAGTGCTGGTTTCTGTCGGTCGAAAGTCGCGTGGACCCTATGTGAGGCTCATGCCGCGATCAATTTGCAGAGCCTCGAATACGCCGACTATTTTTGGGTGCTTCCTGACTTCAGGAGCTTCTCGAAAAACATCGATCGCGATACGTCCCGATGCAGCCCTAGGCGCGCGTCGGTTCGACCAAGAGACAGCCGACGCGCCACTCATCGGACCGCGGACCTCCAAGCGCGGGGTTGCCCGCGCGGAGTCCGCTCATGATTCTTTGGCGACGATGAACGTGCGAGCGCGCGCAGCGCGATCCTGCGCGCCGTCGTTGCCAAGACCGACGCCCACCGCCCGTGCGATCAGATGGCGCTGGTCCTGCGGTTGGCGCCGGCGGCCTGACAGGTCGTATTTCGACCGGTCGAACGCCGCTGCTTGTGTCCGACGTCGCCGTTTTCGGCCTTATCCCTTCGACGGAGTCCGGCTGAACGGACAATGCTCTGGCGCGCTTCGGCGATCTGCGACAGAGTCGACGCAACGTTTGTCGCCTCAAGGGATTTATTGTTCATGTTGCGCAGTCTGGCCGTAGCCGCCCTGGTCCTTGCTTCGGGGGATGCCTTTGCTCAGGAAGCCACTTTCCGGTTGAAAAATGCAACTGGGTATCCGATCGGTCAGCTCGCTGTCTCGCCGACCCAGCTCAATTTCTGGGGCCCCAACTTCCTGAAGGCGCCGGCCCTCAAGCCGGGTGAGGTGCGCGAGATCTCCTACAAGGCGCCGACCGACTATTGCATGGGCGATCTCAAGGTGAGCTTCGCCGACGATGGGGCGCCGGCCGTCTGGCAGTATCTGAACCTCTGCGCCCTGCAGAAGATTGCCCTCCATTATGACAGGGCGAGTGGCATCACGTCCGCCCGTTACGACGAGTAGAACCATGACGCGTTCCGCCGACCTGCCGTTCGACAACAGCTACGTCAAGTTGCCGGAACGCTTCTATGCCCGGCTGGCGCCGACGCCCGTTGCCGCGCCGAAGCTGGTCAAGCTCAACCGGGCACTGGCCTTCCAGCTTGGCCTCGATCCGGAGGTGCTGGCCTCACCCGAGGGCATCGAGATGCTGGCCGGCAACCGGGTGGCGCCGGGCTCCGAGCCGATCGCGCTCGCCTATGCCGGCCATCAGTTCGGCAATTTCGTGCCGCAGCTCGGCGACGGTCGGGCCATCCTGCTGGGTGAGGTGGTCGACCGGAACAGCCAGCGCCGCGACATCCAGCTGAAAGGTTCCGGCCGCACGCCGTTCTCCCGCGGCGGTGACGGCCGCGCTGCGGTCGGCCCGGTGCTGCGCGAATACATCGTGAGCGAGGCGATGGCCGCACTCGGCATCCCGACCACGCGGTCGCTGGCTGCGGTGACCACCGGCGAGCCGATCTGGCGCGACGGCGAGTTGCCGGGCGCCGTGCTGACCCGCGTTGCATCGAGCCACATCCGCGTCGGCACCTTCCAATTCTTCGCCGCGCGCGGCGACAGCGAAGCCTTGCGCCTGCTCGCCGACCACGTGATCGCACGCCACTATCCGCAAGCACGCGAGGCCGCCCAACCTTATCGGGCTCTGTTCGAGGCTGTGATCGCCCGGCAGGCGTCGCTGGTTGCCAAGTGGCTGCTGGTCGGTTTCATCCACGGCGTCATGAATACCGACAATTGCTCGATTGCCGGCGAGACGATCGACTACGGCCCCTGCGCGTTCATGGATGCCTACAATCCCGAGACGGTGTTCAGCTCGATCGACCAGCAGGGACGCTATGCCTACGCCCACCAGCCGAGCATTGCCCATTGGAACCTGGCGCGCTTCGGCGAGACCCTGTTGCCGTTGCTGGCCGACGACAGCGACGCGGCGCTCGCGATCGCCAACGAGGTGCTGCCGTCCTTCCGCAGTCATTATGTCGGCGCGCTGATCGGGGGCCTCCGGGCCAAGCTCGGTCTTGCGACCGAGCAGGAAGGTGACTCCGAGCTGGCGCAGGCCTTCCTGAATGCCATGACCGACGGCCAGGCCGACTTCACCCTGGCCTTCCGCCGCCTCGGCAATGCCGCCGCCGATCCTGCCGCCGACGCCGAGGTCCGGCGCCTGTTCGAGGGCAAGCCGGAAGCTTTCGACGACTGGGTCGTCCGCTGGCGCCAGCGTCTGGCGGCCGAGCCGATGGACGGTGCGGCACGCAAGGCGGCGATGGATGCCGTCAATCCCGCCTACATCCCGCGTAATCACCGGGTCGAGGCGGCGCTCACCGCCGCGGCCGAGCGTGAGGACTATGCGCCTTTCGAGGAACTGCTCACGGTGCTGGCGAAGCCGTTCGAGACGCGACCGGAGTTCACCGCCTACGAAGAGCCGCCGCCCCCCGATCAGCGTGTCTACCGGACATTCTGCGGCACCTGATCGTCGATCAGTGCATGGTGAGTTGACGGGGCTTCTGGCCTCCCCTGGCTCGGCCACCTTCACTGCAGGCTCATGGTCGCTGCCGCGAGCACGAGATACCGTCCGGTCTTGGCAACCGTGACCAGCGCCAGGAACGGGAGAAGCGGCTCGCGCAGGACCCCGGCGACGACCGTCAGCGGATCGCCGACGATCGGCGCCCAGCTCAGCAGCAGGGACCACTTGCCGTAGCGGCGGTACCAGCCTTGGGCACGTTCCAGCGACGACCTCCCGACGGGAAACCAACGGCGGTCGCGGAATCGTTCGATACCGCGACCCAGCAACCAGTTGACGACCGACCCCAGCACATTGCCGATGCTGGCGACGGCAATCAGCGCCCACAGCGGCTGGCGGTCGGCGAGGATCAGGCCGACCAGGGCTGCCTCCGACTGCAGAGGCAGGATCGTCGCGGCGACGAACGCCGCCAGGAACAGGCCGGCATAGGCGGCAAGGTCGATCATGATGTGCACCTTGCCGGTGTCGGCCTGTTCGTCAACCGAAGCGAAGGCGGAGTGTCCGTCAGCTCATGTACTTGATCTGACTGAAGGCGCCGTTCAGACGTCGTAGATGGCGGCGCGATGGGTTCGCGGCAGGAAGGCGTAGAGCTGGTCGCCCGAGGGCGACAGGGCGGTCGTGTGCGCTCCCGCCTCCGTCGCGACCGTCGCGAGCCTTTCGAGTGGCGACGTCGAGAAGACATCGATGACACCTGGATCGCCGATCGCGACATAGAGATGCTGTCGCGGTCCATTGAAGAACACGACATCGGGCACGCCGCTCAGAGGCCTCTCGTCGATCACGAAGCCGGACCGCGCATCGAGCACGACCAGCACACCGGCGTCGCAGGCGCAGAATAGGCGATGCGTGGCGCTGTCGATGTCGAGGCCATGAGGACCCGCATGTGGCACCGCAAAGCGCTGCGCGATCCGATCGGGCCGGCGGGGATCGACGACGACGATCTCGGCCGGCTGCATGATGTTCACGTAGAAGAGCGCGAGCCCGGGATCGAACACGGCCCAGCGGGTCCTGCCCGGCACGGCAACTTCGACGCGCGTGGTGGCGTGGCCGAGCTGCACCATCGACAGAGTGTGCGAGCCGGCAATGGCCGGGTCGCCGACATTCGCGGCCAGCACGATCTGCCGGCCAGGATCATAGGCGAGCCCGTTCGGCTTTACGCCGACGTCGATCCGCCGGACAGAGGGAGCGGGTCCCGGTCCGAACAGGCCGATCGTGTTGGCGGCCCGGTTTGACGAGATGATCAACTGACTCTCGTCGCTCACCAGCGCCCCCGCAACGCCGGGCAGGTCGGGGACGGAATAGAGGTATTGCCGGTTCGCGGGGTCGAAGACGTCGATCGCGTCATTCGCCGTATGGGCGACATAGACGTGGCCGCTGGCGGCGTGGACGGCGGCATGATCGAAGCCGCCCTTGCCTTTATGTGCGGGCAGATCGACGTGACCGAGGAGACGCAGGTGGGGGCTGGTCATGGCAGCATCCTCGTTTGCCTTGCATTCACATCTTGGGCGGCCAGTTGTGCGTTTCGCCCGTCAGGCTGCGACACCAGGCATAGAGCGCGTCGTAGAGCACCATGCCGTGCTTCAGCATCTCATGGTCGTCCGGGCAGATGTGACCGAGACCGAGTGAGATCGCGAACAGGCCCGGCGACTGTGGCGTCAGGTCGAGACGCGAGGTGTCGGCGCCGCGCACGATGTCGGCGAGCCGGTCGAGGCCCGGCGCATCCAGCCTGTACTCGGCGATGAAGGCGTCGAAGCTGCATTTCTCGCCGACATGGCTGAACTTCACGCCTGGGATGTCGTAGGGGATCGCGCCCGTTTCCTCGGCCGTCGCGAGCACGCGGTCCGGCGGCACATAGAGGAATTCCGGCTTCTCCTCGATGAAGCGCTGGATCAGCCACGGGCAGGCGATGCGGTCGATCTTCGGGCGTTCGCGGGTGACCCATTTCATGTCGCTTCTCCTTCCTTGAAGGGCTCGGTGGGAAGCCCGTCGGCCCGCCAGGCGCCAAGGCCGCCGGCGATGGCGACGGCATCGATGCCGTGCGCGCGCAGCCGGGCGGCGCAATCGCCGCCGATCTCGAAGCCCCAGGCGCAGTAGACGATGGCCTTGCTGTTCCTGGCCAAGCCGGCCGCGACGGCCTCGATCCTGTCGGGCGGGGCGCGTCGCGCACCCTGCAGCCGGACCGGCACCGACGCCGCATCGTCGGCGAGGCGGGCGTCGATGACGGCGATCGTGGGATCCGAGTCGAGCAGATGGCGCGCCGCCAGCGTGTCGATCGTGGGGGATGTCTGCCGAGACTCGGCGCCGGTGAAGCGCGCCAGGAGGCGGGGCCAGTGGAGATTGGCCATGAAGGCATCGACATAGGCCGACGCGTTGGTGCCGAAGTCGAGATGATAGGCGTGCTCGTACATGTCGAGCGCCAGGATCGGCGTGCCGCCGGCCAGGCCGTGCGTATGGTCGGCGGCCCAGACGTTGCATAGCGTGCCGTCGCGCGGCGAGCGGTTGAGCAGGACCCAGCCCGATCCGCCGGCGAGCGCGCGGCCCATGGCCGTGAACTCCGTCCGCCAACGGCCGAGCGAACCGAAGTCGCGGGCGATCGCCTCGGCGAGGGGGCCTTCGGGATCGCCACCGCGGCCGCCCAGCCCGTCGAAATAGAGCTCGTGCAGCAGCATCGAGTTGGTCGCGATCAGCTCCTCGCGCTTCAGCCCGTTCAGGCGAAAGCCCGGGACGCTGGCCGGTTCGAGGTCCGCAAGCTCGCTCCTGATCGCGTTCAGCCGACGGACGGCGCCGCCGTAGTTGTTCTCGTAGTGGCTGGTGATCAGCCGGGCCGACAGGCCGTCGAGCCGAGGAGGCTTGAAGGCGATTGGCTTTGCCTGAAGGGCCATTTCTTCCTCCTTGATACACTTGTTTCATGTCATCTAGGGCGCTCTGGCGAAGTTTGCAAGACGAAAATGATACAAGTGTTGCAAAGATGCCTGTTCAAGTGGTACAGGTGCATCATGAATGGTCCGGATCCGCTTTCGAGGGTTCCCTGGCTGCTGTTGATCCATCAGCTCCCGGCCAAGCCCGCCTATGCCCGCGTGAAGGTGTGGCGGCGCCTCCAGGCGCTGGGCGCGGTGACGGTGAAGAACGCGGTCTATGCGTTGCCCTGCAACGAGGAGACGCAGGAGGACTTCGCCTGGCTCGCCCGCGAGATCCGCGAGCTGGGTGGCGAGGCTGTGGTGAGCGAAGCCCAGTTGATCGACGGGCTGAGCGACGAGGAGTTGCGCGGCCTTTTCACGACGGCGCGCACCGAGGACTACCGCCGTCTCGCCGAGGAAGCGGCATCGGTCGAGCGGCGTCTCGCCGACGAGGCCGCAAACGGCGAGCTGAGCGAGGTCGCGGGGCATGTCGCACGCTTGCGCCGGCAGGTGGGCGAAGTAGCCGCGATCGATTTCTTCGACTCCGACGGGCGAGAAACGGTGGAGAAGACGCTCGCCCGCCTCGAATCGCGACTTCAGGAAGGAAGGGACACGGCAATGCCCCAGCAGAACCAATCCCCGGCGTCGGCTCTGGGCGGCAAGCTCTGGGTGACGCGCGAGCATGTGCAGATCGATCGTATCGCCTCGGCCTGGCTGGTCCGTCGGTTCATCGATCCTGTGGCGCACTTCAAGTTCGTGCCTGGCCGCGCCTACCAGCCGCGCAGCGGCGAGGTGCGCTTCGACATGTTCGAAGGCGAGTACACGCACGAGGGCGATCGCTGCACCTTCGAAGTCCTGCTCCAGCGGGCCGGCCTCGACGATCCGGCTTTGGCCGCCATCGGCGAGATCATCCACGACGTCGACCTCAAGGACGGCAAGTACGGGCGCGACGAGACGGCCGGCATCCGCACCGTGATGGCGGGTATTGCCGCGGCGCATCGCGACGACGAGCAGCGGATCGCCCGCGGCAGCGCCGTGCTCGATGACCTCTACGAATACTTCAAGAGCCAGCTCGGCGGATTGGGGCGTGCGTCATGAGTGAGCTGGCGGTGACCGGCAAGCCACGTGACGTCCCGGCCCACGGCGTTTCCTTCGGCGAGGCGATGAAGGTGTGGGCGCGCGTCGCGGCCCTTTCCTTCGGCGGTCCGGCCGGCCAGATCGCGGTGATGCATCGCATCATCGTCGAGGAGAAGAAGTGGATCGGTGAGCAACGTTTCCTGCAGGCGCTGAACTACTGCACCCTGTTGCCCGGCCCGGAAGCCCAGCAGCTCGCGACCTATATCGGCTGGCTGATGCATCGCACCAAGGGCGGGCTGGTTGCCGGCACGCTGTTCGTGTTGCCGGGGTTGCTCGCCATCATGGCGCTGAGCTGGATCTACGTCCTGTTCGGCAAGATCACGGTCGTGCAGGGGCTGTTCTTCGGCCTGAAGGCCGCCGTGCTGGTGATTGTGGTCGAGGCGGTGCTACGTGTCGGCAAGCGAGCCCTCAAGAACAACACCATGCGAGGCCTCGCGGCGGCAGCCTTCATCGCGCTCTTCTTCTTCGATGTGCCGTTTCCGATCATCATCCTGGCCGCCGGCCTGATCGGTTACGTCGGCGGACGTGCTGGACTGCCGGCCTTTCTTGCCGGCGGCGGTCACGGCAAGGTCGGCGACAGGCAGGTGGCGGACGCGGACTCCCTGTTGGGCGAGGAGACGCCTGAGCATGCGCGGCCCAATCTCCGCTGGTCGCTTTCCATCACAGCGCTGTTCCTGGCGCTGTGGCTGGTGCCCGTGGGACTGCTCTGGATCTACCTGGGCGGCGACAACACCTTCACGCAGATCTCCGTCTTCTTCAGCAAGATGGCGGTGGTGACGTTCGGTGGCGCCTACGCCGTGCTGGCCTACGTCGCCCAGCAGGCGGTCGATCACTACCACTGGGTGACGGCGGGCGAGATGCTGGACGGGCTCGGCATGGCCGAGACGACGCCCGGCCCCTTGATCATGGTCACGCAGTTCGTGGGCTTCCTCGCGGCCTGGCGCGATCCCGGCGGCCTGCCGCCGCTGCTTGCCGCGACCCTGGGTGGGTTGCTGACCACCTGGGTCACGTTCGTACCCTGCTTCCTCTGGATCTTCTTCGGGGCGCCGTTCGTCGAGGCGCTGCGCAGCAACAAGGCGCTGAGCGCCGCGCTGGGGGCGATCACCGCCGCCATCGTGGGCGTGATCCTGAACCTCGCCGTGTGGTTTGCCCTGCACGTGCTGTTCGCCGAGCTGGTGCCGGTGCGCTGGCTGGGCTTCGCGGTCGATCTTCCCGTGCTGCACTCGATCGACCTGCCGTCGCTCGTTCTCGCGCTCGCATCGGCGATCGCCATCTTCCGTTTCAAGCTCGGGATGGTTCCCGTCCTGCTGGGGAGTTCCTGGATCGGCATCATCTACTGGCAGATCGCGCATTCAGTCTGAGACCCGTTTACGACCGTAGGAGGGTTCAATGACCAACGTGCACCATCGTCGTGATGTCATCGGCGTCGCCGCCGGCGTTGCCGCCGGTGTCGCCCTCGTCGCAACCGCCGCCGACGCGCTGGCGCAGGGCGCTCCCAAGGCCGACTACGCCATCAAGAGGCTGCCGTTCGATCCGAGCCGGATCAAAGGCCTGTCGGAGAAGCTCCTCGTCAGCCACTACGAGAACAATTACTCGGGCGCGGTGAAGCGGCTGAACGCGATCTCGGCCCAGCTCGCCGGCCTCGACATGGCGACCGCGCCGGTGTTCGTCGTCAACGGGCTGAAGCGCGAGGAGTTGATCGCCGCCAATTCCATGATCCTCCATGAGCTCTATTTCGACGGGCTCGGCGGCGAAGGCGATCCCAAAGGCGCCTTGGCCGAGCAGATCGCCAAGGATTTCGGCAGCCTCGCCCGCTGGAAGGCGGAATTCGCTGCGGTCGGCAAGGCGCTGGGCGGCGGGTCGGGTTGGGCGCTGCTCGCCTGGTCGCCGCATGACAAGCGCCTGGCGATCACGTGGGCGGCCGACCACACCATGACTCTGGCCGGCGGCCGGCCGATCCTGGCGCTCGACATGTACGAGCACGCCTATCACATGGATTACGGCGCGCGGGCGGCCGCCTATGTCGATGCCGTCATGCAGGCCATCCGCTGGGACAATGCGGCGGCCCTGTTCGAGCGCTACTCCCGCGAGCCTTGAGGAGGCGGCCATGAGGAATGTCCTCGCGGGCCTTCTGGCGGCCGGCGTTGCCGTCGGCGCTCACGCTGAGAGCATCACCTTCGAGGGCGACAAGGTGGGGGAGGCGCCCATCGGCTGGACCTGCGGCAGCACCGGCGGCGGTGCGCCGCGCTGGACGGTCGAGGCCGATCCTGCCGGTCCCGGAGTGTCCCGTGTGCTGAAGCAATCCGGGCGGGGCACTTACCCTTGGTGCGTGAAGCAGGGCACGTCACTCGGCGATGGGGCCGTCCAGGTCAGGTTCAAGCCGCTCTCGGGGCGTGAGGATCAGGCAGGCGGCGTGGTGTGGCGTTGGAAGGACGCCAACATCTATTATGTCGCCCGAGCCAACGCGCTCGAAAACAACGTCTCGCTCTACTACACCGAGGGCGGACGGCGGCAGACGATCAAGTATGTCGACGCACCGGTCCCCACCAACACTTGGCATCTGCTCCGCGTCGAGTTCGGGGGCAGCCGGATCAGGGTCTTGCTCGACGGCAAGCCCTATATCGAGCTTGACGACACGCACATTGCAGGGCCGGGTGCCGTCGGCGTCTGGACCAAGGCCGACAGCGTGACCTTGTTCGCCGACTTTGACTACTCGAGCCGTTAGCGCGCCTGATCGTTCAGCTGGCCTCCTTGCTGGGAGTGCAGCACTCATGGCCGCCAGCTTACAAAGAGGCCTCACCCTGAGGAGCGGCCGCAGGCCGCGTCTCGAAGGGTCGGCCCCAGACTCGGTGCTCGTGCCCAGCCTTCGGCTGCCTCAGGCCATGCCCTTTGAGACGGCCGCTGCGCGGCCTCCTCGGGATGAGGCCGTTGCTGGATCGCCCGCAAAGTTAGCGCAAATCCCCCGGCCCTCACGTCAGATGTTGAGGGCGGTGCCGGGCCTCGCGTCGTTCCAGTTGATCCAGTCCTTGAGCGGCATGAAGCTGCCGTCGTCCACGCCGATCTCGCGGGCGATCAGGGCATTGAGCTTGCCGTTCATGGTGGCGATGAGGTCGCGATTTCGATCGAAATCGTAGGCAAGGTTGACGACCTCGTCGGGGTCGCGGCGCAGGTCGTAGAGTTCGAGATCGTTCTTCGCACGCAGTTCTTCCAGGGTCGCCGGTGTATTGAACTCCCGGAACGAAAAATACCGGCTGAATTTGTAGCGCTCGTCGACGATCGAGCGGATGCACACGCGCAACGGCCAGTCGACGGGAAAGCTTTCGATGGTGCGGAACAGGGCCGATCGAGCGATCGATTTGTTCAGTAAGGTCTCGTAGAGCGTCTTGGTGAACTGCGGATCGTGCACCATGAGCTGGCTGTAGCAGAACAGCACGCCGCCACGCCGTTGGGTGAAGGCCGGATCGTCCGGCTGCCGCAGCAGCGGCGAGAAATCCTGGCCCTTCATGCGTGTCATCACGTCGGCCACCGGCGCCGTCGGCTTGCCGGTCAGCGAGACGACAGTCGGCAGAATGTCGAGATGCGACGTCGTTTCCAGGCAGCGCTGGCCGCCCTTGATGGCGGGGTGGACCACCAGCAGGGGCACGTGATTCTGCTGCCGATAGGTGGTCGTGCCCTTGCCCGACAGGCCGCCGTGGCAGGCCAGCAACTCGCCGTGGTCGGAGGTGAAGATGACGATGGTGTTGTCGGTGAGGCCCAGCCGATCGAGCTGGTCGAGCAACTGGACGATCTGCTGGTCTACGTCGCGAATGGCGTTGAAGTAGTAGTTCTGGCGCAGCCGCACACGGCTTTCTTCCTGCGGGATCAGTCCCGTCAGGATGCCGTTGGCGGCGTGATAGATGCGGTGCGCCGGCACGCGATCGGGCGTGTCGAGCGACTGGCGCCAGGTCTTCTGCAGCGGGATGTCGTTCCATTGCCGCTTGTAGAGCGAGTCGTCGGGCGGGAAGGCGATCTTGAGCTTGGCCTCGATCGCCTGCTGCGGCGGTTGGCCCGGCGTGTCGGTGTTCACCCACATCACGTCGTGCGGATTGACGAGGTTGACCGCGAGATACCAGGGCTGGCGTTTGTCGGCCATCGGCCGGCCCTTGGCCTTCAGCCACTGAACCGCCTGAGCTGTCGTGATCTGGTCGTACTGGTAGCCGCCCTGCGCGCCCTCGATGAAGTCCCCGACGCCGGTGTAGTCGTAGAAGCCGTAGTCGCGATCCATCATGGCCTCGAACAGCGCCTTGATGTCGTCGGGATGGTTCTCCATCGCCATCGCGCCGTTGAGGTGCCACTTCCCTTTGTAGGCCGTGTAGTAGCCGAGCTTGCGCAGGATCTTGCCCACGGTGGGCAGCTTGGGATCCAGGCTCTTCATGTAGGGAACGCCGGCATTGTCGAAGATGCCGTTATGCGGCATGTGCAGGCCGGTATAGATCACCGCACGGGAAGCCGAGCACATGTCGGCGGCGATCTGGTGATTCTCGAAGAACGTGCCGGTACGGCGCAGCCGCTCGTGGCCCGGCAACGGCACCGGCCAGCGCGGACCCATATAGTGTTCCTGATCGGTGAGGATGAACAGGATATTGTAGCCGCCATCGTTCGATCCCGGCGCGTCGGCGGAGGGAAAGGCGGATTCCGTGCCGCCGCTGATGCGTGCGGTTTGTGCCGTGTTGGTCGCCGGCGCATCGCAGGCCGCGGCGGTCGACGCCGCTGCTACCGCCGACGCCGTCTTGAGGAAAGTTCTACGCGAAGGACGTTTCACCGGGACCTCAATTGCTGAAGCTGTTGCGCAGCCGCTCGAAGGCGGCGTCGCTGCCGGGCAGCCCGAACCGCAACCAACGGGGCTGGTGCCGGAAACGCCTGATGTGAATGCCGTGGCGGCCGAGCCGTTCGACAAAGGTCGAAGCGTCAGGGTGCTCGGCCAGGCAGAAGAGGGGCGTGCCGCCGAGGATCGTGAAGCCGGCTTCGACAAGGATGTCGTCCAGTCGCTGGCGATCGGCGGTCAGGCGCTCGGCCGTGGCGTTCAGCCAGCCATCGTCGTCGAGTGCCAGGCGGCCAAGCTCGAGGGCCGGGCCCGGCACGGCCCAGGGCCCGAACTCCAGGCGCAGCCGATCGGCCGTTTCCGGCTCGGCGATCGCGAAACCGAGCCGCACGCCCGCCAGGCCATAGGTCTTGCCGAACGAGCGCAGCACGATCGTGTTGGGCGGCAGGTTGCCGGCGAGGCTGCAGGCCGGTGCCAGGAGGTCGATGAAGGCCTCGTCGACCACCAGCAGCTTCGACGGCGAGGGCATGTCCTCGACGGCGACCAGGCGGCCGGTGGGATTGTCGGGATTGACCAGCACCACGACGTCGGCGTCCGTCGTCTGGTCGAGGTCGGTGACGATCGTGGTCTCGTGGCCCTGCCGCCGCCAGCACACTTCGTGCTCCTCATAGGTTGGGCCGAGGATGGCGACGCGGCTTTGCGACAACAGGCGTGGCAGGGTCTGAATCAGGGCCTGTGTGCCGGGGGCGGCGACGATGGTGGTCGGGTCGGTGACGCCGTAGCGCCGCGCTGCGGCGGCAATCAGCGCCTGCTCCTGCGCTCGTTCCGGCAGGCGCGTCCAGGCTTCCGTCGGCAGCGCCGGCACGGGATAGGGCACCGGATTGATGCCGGTCGACAGGTCGATCCAGGGCTCGGGCGCATCGGGAAAACGGGCACGAACCGCCGTCAGGTCGCCCCCATGCTCCACTCCCTGGCTTGGCCGCGGGCTCAGCCGTTTGCCGGCTGCAGGTGTCGTGTTAGGCAGAGCCTTCATGTTCGCGAGTCTTGCCCTCGTCGCCGTCGCCATCGAAGCAGCCGTTGGATATCCCGACCCCCTGTTTCGCGCGATCGGCCATCCAGTGAGCTGGATCGGTCGGCTCATAGCATGGGCCGACAGGTCGTGGAATTCGCCGCACGCCTCGTTCGAGCACCGCCGCACCATGGGCGTGCTGCTGCTGCTCCTTCTTCTGGGCAGCAGCCTTTTAGTAGGTCTCGTGGTGACGGACTTGATCGACGACCTGTTCGACGATCTGTTCGCTCTGATGATCGGCGGCCTGCTGGCGAGTTCGCTGATCGCGCAGCGCAGCCTCGCCGAGCATGTCGCCGAGGTGGCACGCGGCCTCGATGGGCAGGGCCTTGAAGGCGGACGCGCCGCCGTCTCGCGCATCGTCGGCCGCGACACCCAGGTGCTCGACGAGGCGGGCGTTTGTCGTGCCGCCATCGAAAGCCTCGCCGAGAACTTTTCCGACGGCGTCGTGGCGCCGCTCTTCTGGATGGTGATGGGCGGGCTGCCCGGGGCGCTCGCCTACAAGGCAATCAACACGGCCGATTCCATGGTCGGTCACAAGTCCGACCGCCATCTTGCCTTCGGTTGGGCCTCGGCGCGCTGCGACGACTTCGTGAACCTGCCGGCGTCGCGGCTTGCGGCCCTCTGGCTTTGTCTCGCCGCGGCGCTGCGGCCGGGCTTCTCGCCGGCTGCGGCATGGGACGCGGTGCGGCGCGATTCCGCCCATCATCGTTCTCCCAATGCCGGCTGGCCCGAAGCGGCGATGGCCGGTGCGCTCGGTATCCGGTTGGCAGGGCCGCGCGTCTATGGCGGTGTTGCCGTGGACGACCGCTGGATGGGCAATGGCCGTGCCGATCTGACGGCCGCCGATATCCGTCGCGCGCTGCAGCTTTACCGCGTGGCCTGTGGTGTGCAGGCCGGCGCCATCGCGCTGCTGGCCGCGATCATTGTCCTGGCGTGAGGACGGGAGCCTTCGCCAGCGTCAGGAGGCGATCCAGGTCGAGGTGCTTCTCGATGTGATCGGCAAGGCGATCGAGCGTCGTCTCGACACCGGCTTCGTAGTCGAAGGCGGTGTCCGGCGCGCCGATCTTCTGCAGCCAGTGGCGGCGCTGGCGATCGTCGGTCATCAGGCCATGGATGTAGCAGCCGGCGACGCGGCCGCTGTCGTCGACGGCGCCATCGGCCATGCCGTTGCCTAGGAAAAGCAGAGGTCGTGCGGCGCCGGTGGTGCGGCCGACATGCATTTCATATCCCTTGAAAGGCGCACCATCCTCGGCCGTTGCGCCCGTGACCTCGACCAGCACCTTGTCGCCGGTCAGCACGGTTTCGACATCGAGCAGGCCGAGCCCGTCGACATTTGCCGGCGGTCCTTCGATGCCGTCGGGATCGGCGATACGCCGGCCCAGCATCTGATAGCCTCCGCAGACGCCCAGCACATGTCCGCCGCGGCGAAGATGGGCCCGCAGGTCGACCTCCCAGCCTGCGGCCCGCAACGCGCCGAGATCGGCGATGGTCGCTTTGGAGCCCGGCAGGACGACCAGGGCCGTGTCGCCCGGGATGGCGTCGCCGGGATATACGAATGTCACGTCGATCCCGGGTTCCTGGCGCAGCGGATCGAAGTCGTCGAAGTTGGAAATGCGTGGATAGGCCAGGATGGCGATGCGCACCTTGCCGTCGGCCGTCCGCGGGCCGGTCGGCAGTCCCAGCGCATCCTCTGCCGGCAGTCGGTTCGCCTCCTCGAAGAACGGCACGAGCCCCAGCGCGTGCCAGCCCGTGTGTCGTTCGATCAATTTCATGCCATCGGCGAAGAGGGCGGGGTCGCCCCGGAAGCGATTGACGATGAACCCCACGATCATCGCGGCGTCGGCCGGATCGATCACGGCCTTGGTGCCGACCAGGCTTGCGATGACGCCGCCACGATCGATGTCGCCCACCAGCACGACGGGCACGCCGGCCGCGCGGGCAAAGCCCATATTGGCAATGTCGGCGGCGCGCAGGTTCACTTCCGACGCCGATCCGGCGCCTTCGACCAGGAGCAGGTCCGCTTCGGCAGCAAGCCAGCCGAAGCTTTGCAGCACGGCGCCCATCAGGCCGGGCTTCAGCGTCTGATACTCACGGGCCTTGGCGTTGCCGACGATGCGGCCCTGCACCACGACCTGGGCACCGACATCGCTCTGCGGCTTCAATAGGATCGGGTTCATATGGACGCTGGGGGCGACCCGGGCGGCGCGCGCCTGCAGCGCCTGCGCCCGGCCGATTTCGCCGCCATCCGCTGCGACGGCGGCATTGTTCGACATGTTCTGCGGCTTGAACGGCCGCACAGCGAGGCCGCGCCGCGTGTAGGCTCGGGCGAGGGCTGCCACCAGCAACGACTTGCCGACATCCGATCCCGTGCCCTGGATCATCAGGGCCCGAGCGATAGGCCGATCGGGCATCAGAACTCGATGCCTTCCTGCGCTTTGATGCCGGCGGCAAAGTGATGCTTGACCAGGGTCATCTCCGTCACGAGGTCGGCGGCTTCGAGCAATTCGGGTTTGGCGTTGCGGCCGGTGACGACGATGTGCTGGTCGGTCCGGCGCGCCTTGAGGGCGGCCACGACGTTCACAATATCGAGATGATCGTAGCGCAGTGAGATATTGAGCTCGTCGAGGACGATGAACCGGATCGCCGGATCGGCCATCAGTTCCCGCGCCTTGGCCCAGGCGCGCTCGGCCGCCGCGACATCGCGTGCACGGTCTTGTGTTTCCCAGGTGAACCCTTCGCCGAGCGTGTACCACTGCACCTGCTCGCCGAACCGCTCGACGGCAATACGTTCGCCGGTCTGCCAGGCGCCCTTGCCGAACTGCACGACACCGCAGCGCAAGCCGCGGCCGATCGCGCGCAGCAGCAGCCCGAAGGCCGCCGTCGATTTGCCTTTGCCCTTGCCGGTATGGACGACGAGCAGGCCCTTTTCGGCGATCTTCTCGGCCACCTCCTTGTCCTGAATGGCCTTTCGATTGGCCATCTTGGCCTTGTGACGGGCTGCTTCGTCCTGATCGGTGGTCATGCCTGGCCTGCTCCGCGAAGGGACTGCAAATTGTCGCGACGACCCGCGACAGCAAGGGAAGCCGAACAGTGTTGACGGCGCTCCGTTGCCACCCGTATCAAACAGACGGTGGGCATGGGAAGCTCCGCCAAAACAATTGGGGAGGTCATGTCGGTGTCGGTCCGCCGGGTCGGCGTGCTGGCGGCCGTGTTTTGGGTCGCTCTACAATGCGCCGCCGTCGGCCAGACCGCCGTCGACGAGGAGCTGCCGCGCACCTTTGCTCAAGGTCTGGCGTCGGGCGTCGGCGGCTCGTTCTTCGAGTACTACAATTTTGCAGCGATCGTCGGCATCGGCATCCTGGCCGGCATTGCCGCGCGCGGCATCGTCCCGCTGCTGGCCTTCAGCGCGGCGTCGATCGTGGGCGTGGCTATTCAAATCAGCCCGTTCGACCTGCCCTTCGATGAAATCATGGTGGCCCTGACGACGATCGCGATCGGCGCGCTCGTTGTCCGGCGTCAATCCATTCATCCGCAGGTTGCATCCGTCTTTTTCGCTATCGCCGGCCTCTATCACGGCTATTCGCTGAGTGAATCGATCGTGGGCGCCACGACCGCGCCGTTGCTGGCCTATGTCGGCGGCATGCTGCTGGTCCAGATCGGCGTCGGCACGATCGCCTGCGCCGTGGCCATCAAGCTCTCCGGCCAGCCGACCCATATCAGGGGGCTGACGATCGCCGGCATCCTCGTGACGGTGGCCGGCGCCATCGCTGCCATCCAGGCCATGGGCTTCCTCGGCTGAGCGCCAGAGTGTCGTCTTTGCACATCGATCACATGTCCTCTCCCGCGTAGCGGGAGAGGAAGGGACCCATTGCGCAGCAATGGGGAGGTGAGGGCTGCAGACGCCGGAAAGGGCGGTTGCATTCGTGTGCGCGAAGAAGTCCCCCTCACCCGGCCTCTCTCCCGAATCGGGGGAGAGGAGAATGAAAGGAGGGGCCTCACTTTGCCGCGGCTCGATTCCCGTTGACGGCGCTCGACTGCGGCCCGTATCAAGCCCCGGACGGTGCCCCGCGAGGGGATCAAAAGGGAACACGGTGACGGGCTCCAGGCCCCAATCCGAGGCTGCCCCCGCAACTGTAGTCGGCAAGCCGACGGCCTTGATACCACTGGGAAACCGGGAAGGTGGCCGAAGGCGGAGGAGCCGTAAGCCAGGAAACCTGCCGTCGAAAACGCCGCATCCGAGTCCTGGCGCGGGGAACCGCCGGGAGCGAGGTCCACCCGACATCCGGCCATGGCCGGACATGCGGGCTCCGTCGGAGACGGCTTGACGGCGGGTCCGGTTGGATCCGCGATGACGGAGACAGGCGATGACGACATCCCTTCGGCGGTCAACCGTCCTGGTGGCCTGAGTTGAGCGCTGCCATGATATCTTGTTCGACGCTCTATATTTGCACGACCTGTCGCGGCAGCGAGGCGGCTACCGACGCGCCGCGCGCCGGTGCCCGCCTGCTGGCCGCTGTCGAACGTCAATCCCTCGAGCGTGGATCAGCCGAAACAGGTGGCGGTCCTGCCATCGTCGGTGTCGAGTGTCTCTCCAACTGTTCGCGCAGTTGCAGCGCCGCCGTCGCCGCGCCCGGCAAGTGGACCTACGTGATCGGCAATCTCGATCCCGATCGGCACGCCGCCGACATTCTCGCCTTCGCCCGTCAGCACAGTGGACACGAGCAGGGCCTGCCGGTCTGGCGCGAGCGGCCCGAGCACATCCGCAAGAACACCATCGCCCGCGTCCCGCCGATACTTTTCAAGGAGCAGTCATGAACGCGCTTGCCAAGGTCCCGTGCACCATCCTCACCGGCTTTCTTGGCGCCGGGAAGACGACCCTGGTGCGCCACGTGCTGGAGAACGCCGACGGTCGCCGCCTGGCTGTGATCGTCAACGAGTTCGGCGATGTGGGCATCGACGGCGAGATCCTGAAGGGATGCGGCGTCGAAAGTTGCCCCGAGGACGCCATCGTCGAGCTGGCGAACGGCTGTCTCTGCTGCACCGTTGCCGACGATTTTGTGCCCGCCCTGAAGAGCCTGCTCGATCGGCCGAACCCGCCCGAGCACATCGTGATCGAGACGTCCGGCCTTGCGCTGCCCAAGCCACTGGTCAAGGCCTTCAACTGGCCCGAGATCGCCTCGCGCGTCACGGTCGACGGTGTGGTGACCGTGGTCGACGGCGCCGCCGTGGCGGCGGGTCGCTTTGCCGACGATCCCGACGCCATCGCGCGCCAGCGCGCGGCCGACGAGTCGCTCGACCACGACAATCCGCTGGAGGAAGTGTTCGAAGACCAGCTGCTCTGCGCCGATCTCGTGATCCTGAACAAGGCTGATCTGATCGACGGCACCGAGAAGAAATCGGTGATCGAGCAGATCGGCAAGGCACTGCCGCGCGCCGTCGCCCTCGTCGAGGCGCGCAACGGTCAGGTGCCGGTGAAGGTGCTGCTGGGGCTGGGGGCGGCGGCGGAGACCGATCTCGCGGCGCGGCCCTCGCATCACGAGCTCGAAGGCGAGCATGACCACGACGATTTCGACACCTTCATCATCGACCTGCCGGCCTTCGCCTCGCCGCAGGACCTGGTCGACCGCATGACGAAGGCGGCCGAAGAGCACGACGTGCTGCGCATGAAGGGCTTCGCCGAGGTCACCGGCAAGCCGATGCGGCTGCTCGTGCAGGGCGTCGGCGCGCGGATCCAGCATCAGTTCGACCGCCGCTGGCCGGACAGCCCGAACCGCCAGGGTCGCCTCGTGGTGATCGGCCAGAAGGGCTTCGACCAGGCGGCGATCCGCACGATCCTCGCGGGCTGATCGGCGGACTGACCCTATGCACATCCTGGCGACCGAGCTTGCGAGTCTCGAAGAGGCCGAGACCGCCCTTGATCTCGGCCAGTCGCCAGCGGAAGTCGTCGTTCTGTCTTTCTCGGACAGCGACTTGTCGGCCCTGGCCGCAGCGTGGCGCCAGGAGGCGGAGCTGCTGCCGAGCCTGCGGCTCGCCAGCCTGAAGAAGCTCCGACATCCGATGTCGGTCGATCTCTATGTCGACCGTGTGCTGAGCGGCGCGCGCCTCGTGATCGTGCGCGGCCTGGGCGGCCTCGACTACTGGCGTTACGGTTTCGAGCGCATCGGCGATCTCGCACGCGACAAGGGCGTGCTCTTCGCAGCCCTGCCGGGAGACGATCGCCCCGATCCGCGGCTCGCCTCGGTGTCCACCTTGGCAGCCGACAAGCTTGCCCGCCTCGAAGCCTATTTTCGTGCCGGCGGCGTCGATAACCTGCGTCAGGGATTGCGATATGCGGCAGGCCTGCTGGGCCGCGATCTCGACGCGTCGCCAGCGCAGCCGGTGGGCGCGCTTACCGTCCTCGGTGCGCCAGCCGACACCCGCCCTCAGGCGATGGTGGTGTTCTACCGCGCCAATCTGATGGCGGCCGACATGGCGCCTATCGAGGCGTTGCTCGAGGCACTCGACGGCCAAGGGCTGCAGGCCTTTGCCGTCGCGGTCGGCAGCCTGAAGGATCCAGCCATCCAGGCCGATCTCGCGCGGCTGATCGAGCAGCGACGGCCGAAGGTCATCCTCAACACCACTGCTTTCTCTGCCCTGCGCGAGGACGACACGACGGTCCTCGACGCCGCCGACGTGCCGGTGTTGCAGGTCGTTCTCTCCGGAAGTGCGCGCGAAGCCTGGGAGGGCTCGCCGCGCGGGCTTGCGCCGTCGGACCTGGCGATGAATGTCGTCTTGCCCGAGCTCGACGGCCGCCTGCTGACCCGCGCCGTGTCGTTCAAGGCGGAGACCGCGATTGATCCGCGTCTCGAGTTCGCGAGCGTCCGTCACGAACCGCTGCCGGACCGCATCGAGTATGTCGCCCGCCTCGCCGCGGCCTGGGCGCGGCTGGGCGCAACGGCGCGCCGGGACCGTCGCCTGGCGCTGGTCCTGTCCGACTATCCGGCGCGCGGCGGCCGCACGGGCTATGCCGTGGGGCTCGATACACCTGCCAGCGTGGTCGAGATCCTCTCGCTGTTGCGCGACGAGGGGTACGATCTCGGTGAGCGGCAATGGCATGCCGATGATGTCGAGCGACTGCTGCGGGGCGACGTCGATCACATCGAGGTTCGCCTCGAACGTTACGAGGACTGGCGCAGCGGTTTGCCGGAGAGCCTGCAGCGCGACCTCTCGGAAACATGGGGCACGCCGGCGCAAGGGTTCCGATTACCGGTGCTGCGCTGTGGCAAGGTACTGGTCCTGCTGCAGCCCGATCGCGGCACGCGGCAGGATCGCAAGTCCGGCTATCACGACACGAGCTGTCCGCCGAGCCATGCCTACGTCGCGCTCTATGCCTGGCTGCGCGAGCAGGAGCGGATCGACGCGATGGTCCATCTCGGCACGCACGGCACCTTGGAATGGTTGCCGGGCAAGGCCCTGGCGCTGTCGGCCGAGTGCTGGCCGGAAGCGGTGCTGGGGCCCTTGCCGGTGGCCTATCCCTTCATCGTCAACAATCCCGGCGAAGCGGTCCAGGCCAAGCGTCGTTTGGGTGCCGTCACGATCGGCCATCTGACGCCGCCGCTCAGCGCAGCGGGCCTTCATGGCGCGCTGGCCGAGATGGAAGGCATCATCGAGGAATATGCCGCCGCCGACGGTCTCGATCGCCGGCGTCTCAGCTACCTCGAGGATGAGATCGTCGAGCGTGCCTGGAGCAACGGCCTTGCCGTCGAATGCGGGTTGGTCAGGGATGAACCCCGCCGTCAGGCCATTGCCAAGCTCGATGCCCAGCTTTGCGACATCAAGGAACTCAGCATCCGCGACGGGCTGCATGTCTTTGGCCGGACGCCGGACGAACCGCGGATCGCTGCTCTGGCCGCAGCAACCGGCCAGGAAGCCTCGATCCGGGCATCGGCCGGCCACGAGCGCAAGGCACTGATCGCCGCACTCGACGGCCGGCGCGTGGCGCCGGGGCCGGCCGGGGCGCCGACGCGCGGCCGCGCCGACGTGCTGCCGACGGGACGGAACCTCACCTCGATCGATCCCCGTGCCATTCCCACCCGCACGGCGGCGGCGATCGGCACGCGGGCCGCGGCCGAGGTCGTACGCCGCTACCTGCAGGACCATGGCGATCATCCGCGAACGTTGGTCATCGACCTCTGGGCCTCGGCATCGTTGCGCACCGGCGGCGACGACCTGGCGCAAGCGTTGGCCTATCTCGGCGTGACGCCGGTCTGGGATGCCGCGTCCGGTCGCGTCACCGGCGTCGAGATCCTGCCGCTGGCCGCACTCGATCGGCCGAGGATCGACGTGACCTTGCGCATCTCGGGCCTGTTTCGCGATATCTTCGAGATGCAGATCGCGCTGTTCGACATGGCGGTGCGCAAGGTGGCGGCGCTCGATGAGCCGGCGGAAGACAATCCGCTGGCCGAGGCGCATCGCACCGGCAGCGACCTGGCGCGGGTCTTCGGCTCGGCGCCCGGCAGCTACGGCGCGCAGGCCGCCGATCTGGCGCTCGACGGCGACTGGCGCACCCGCGGTGATCTCGGCGCGGCCTATCTTGCGACCGTGACGCACGCCTATGGCGGCACCGACAGCGTCCGTGACGCGGGCGCGGGTTTTCGTGACCGTGTCTCCGAGGCGGAGATCCTCGTCCATCCGCAGGACGACCGTGAGCGCGACATCCTCGATGGCGATGGCGTCGCCGATTTTGCCGGAGGCTTTGCCGCCGCCGCCGCGCTGCTCGGCAACGAGCCCGAGCTCTATCACCTCGATACCAGCCGGTCGGAGCAGCCCAAGGCGCGCCGCCTGGCGGAGGAAGTCGCGCGTATTGTGCGCGGGCGGCTCACCAATCCACGCTGGATCGACGGCATGCTGGCGCACGGCCATCGCGGCGTCGCCGAGATCGCCCAGTCCGTCGATGCGCTTTATGCTTTCGCCGCCACGGCCGAGGTCGTGCCGGGAGCGCTGTTCGACGCGACGCATGCTGCGCTGGTGGCCGACGAGACCGTGCTCGAGGCCATGGCAGCGCGAAACCCTGCCGCAGTGGCGGCTCTTGCAGGGCGTCTGCGCGATGCCCTGGAGCGAGGTCTCTGGGTGACGCGGCGCAATGCCGTGGACCGGGAATTGAGGCGGGCAATCGGGCTTGCAGTACCGGCGCGGGCGGTTGATTAAGGCCGATAATGAGCATGACAGCGGCCATAGCGACAAAGGGCCAAGTAAAGGGGTGGTGTCCCGGCGCCTTGCGACCCATGCAAAGCGGCGATGGGCTGATCGCGCGCGTGCGGCCGCGCGTCGGCATGCTGTCGCTCGATCAGGCGCGCGCCCTGGCCGGTCTCGCGGAGCGGCTGGGCAATGGCCATATCGACCTGACGCGCCGCGCCAACCTGCAGATCCGCGGTCTTCTGGATGAGGACCTGGCCAAGCTGCAGGCGGAACTCGACCGGCTCGGTCTGATCGATGCCGACGCCGAGGTCGAAGCGATCCGCAACATCATGGTCGCGCCGCTCAGCGCCATGGGCTCGACGGTACGGCGGATCGCGGCCGATCTGGAGCGAGCGCTCATGGGCGATCGGCGTCTCGTGAAGCTGCCGACCAAGTTCGGCCTGCTGGTCGACGAGGGCGGTCCGGCCTCCCTGGCGAACGAGCGGGCTGATATCTGTCTGCGGGTGGTCGAAGGGCAGGTTGCAGTCGGACTCGACAGTCGTGACGGCACGTACTGGCTGGGTGCCTGTCCGCCATCGACGGCCATAGAGATCGTCGTGCGCGCGTTGCACACGTTCCTTGATAGCGATCCGCACCGCCGACTGCGCGATCTGCCGATCGAAGATCAGCACAAGATTCACTCGGCCCTCTTGCCATCGTTGTCGGCTCTGCCGCCGTTCGAGAAGACCGACGGCCGTGCCCTCGGCATGGTGCAGGGAGCCGTCGGGATTGCCGCACCCTTTGGCCGGCTCGAAGCCGCGTGCCTGGGGCGTCTCACCGATCTTGCTGCCGACGCCGGTGCGACGGAGTTGCGTCTGTCTCCCTGGCGAACGCTTTATGTGGCGGTGCGCGACGAGGCCGCAGGCCGTTCGCTGCTGGAGAGCGCGCAAGCGCTCGGCCTGATCATCCAGGCCGACGATCCGATGCTGCGTATCGAAGCCTGTCCCGGCGCGCCGGACTGCGAGTCGAGCAGCGTCGATACCCGCGGCGACGCCCGGCGGTTGGCGTCTCTCGTGGCCGCACGCGGCTTTGCCGGGTCGATCCATGTCTCGGGTTGCGCCAAGGGATGTGCGAAGTCGGCACCGTCGGACCTCCTGCTGGTCGGCTCGGCCGGTCGCTACAGCCTCACGCGGGGCGGCGAAACGAGAGGCACGGTCGAGGCCCGCGATCTGGCGGCGGCTTTAGCGGAGACGTCTCATGGTTGAGCCGCGCGACTACATCCGCGACGGTGCGGAGATCTATCGCCGTTCCTTCGCGATCATCCGGGCGGAAGCCGATCTCAGTGCGCTCGATCCGGTCGAGGAACGGGTGGCCGTGCGCATCATCCATGCCTGCGGCATGCCCGAGATCGTGCGCGATATCGCGATGTCGAAGACCTTTGCGCAGACGGCGCGGCAGGCTCTGCGCGACGGCGCGCCGATCCTGTGCGACGCCAAGATGGTAGCCAACGGCATCACCCGCGCCCGGCTGCCGGCAGAGAACGACGTGATCTGCACCCTCGACAATCCCCAGGTGCCGGACCTCGCCCGCTCGATCGGTAACACGCGGTCGGCCGCCGCGATGGAATTGTGGCGGGATCGTTTGGGCGGCGCCGTGGTCGCGATCGGCAATGCGCCGACCTCGCTGTTCCGTCTGCTCGAGATGCTTGATGCCGGCGCACCCGCACCGGCGGCTGTGATCGGTTTGCCGGTCGGCTTCGTCGGTGCCGCAGAGTCGAAGGAGGCCCTGGCGGCCGACGGCCGCGTGCCGTTCCTGATCGTGCGTGGTCGCAAAGGCGGCAGCGCCATGGCCGTTGCCGCGGTCAATGCCTTGGCGAGCGATATCGAATGACGAGTCTCGACGTTCTTGCCGGCACCGCGAAGGCCGGCACGCTTTACGGCATCGGCGTGGGGCCGGGTGACGTGCGCTATCTCACTCTGCGCGCGGCCGGCCTGGTGCGGGCGGTCGAAGTGCTGGCGTTCTTCGCCAAGAAGGGACTGCAAGGCAATGCCCGCCGCATCGTGGCGCCGTTGATGGTCGACGGCCAGGAGGAGCTGCGGCTGGAGTATCCGGTCACCGACGAGATTCCGGCCGAGCATCCCGACTATCAAAGCCAGATCGGCGCCTTCTATCGGGCGTCGGCGGAACGCCTGGCCGCGTTGCTGAAGCAGGGCCGGTCGATCGGCCTGATCGCCGAGGGCGATCCCTTCTTCTACGGCTCGTTCATGCATATGTGGCGACGGCTCGCGGCGGATTTCCCCGTCGAGGTCGTGCCTGGCGTCACCGGCATGTCGGGCTGCTGGACGCGCGCCAATCTCCCGATCACCTGGGGCGACGATACGCTGGCCGTGCTGCCCGGCACGCTCGGGGAGGCTCAGCTTGCCGAGCGACTGCGCCACACCGATGCGGCGGTGATCATGAAGGTGGGCCGCAACCTCGGAAAAGTTCGGCGCGCCGTCGAGGCGGCCGGTCTGCTGTCGCGCGCCGTCTATGTTGAGCGCGGCACCATGCAGGATGAACGCATCCTGCCGTTGGCCGAGTGCGGTCAGCCGGCAGGTGCCTACTTCGCGATGGTGCTGATTCCCGGTCAGGGAAGGGCGCTATGAAGGGTTCGTCCATGACAGGCTCACTCGTCGTCCTTGGGACTGGCCCAGGCAAGGCCGACCTCATGACGCCGGCCACGCGGGCGGCGCTCGACCGTGCTACCGACCTCGTGGGCTACGGCCCCTATCTCGATCGCATTCCGGTTTCGCATCCGGGCCAATGCCGGCACGCGTCCGACAATCGTGTCGAACTCGATCGCGCCCGTCAGGCGCTGTCACTGGCGGCGGCCGGCCGGCAGGTCGCCGTGGTCTCCGGCGGCGATCCCGGCGTCTTCGCCATGGCCGCGGCCGTCTTCGAGGCGGTCGAGGCCGGCGATCCGGCGTGGCGCCAGCTCGACATCACGGTCGAGCCCGGTGTGACGGCCATGCTGGCGGCGGCGGCCGAGGTTGGCGCGCCGCTGGGCGGCGACTTCTGCGCCATCTCGCTGTCGGACAATCTCAAGAGCTGGGCGACGATCGAGCGGCGCCTGACGGCCGGGGCCGAGGGCGACTTCGTGATCGCCCTCTACAATCCCGCCTCGAAAGCGCGGCCGCATCAGCTCGGCCAGGCCTTCGACCTGCTGCGCAAGCTCAAGGACGCCGCCACGGTGGTGCTGTTCGTGCGGGCCGCCGGAACGGCTGAAGCCAGGGTCGTCTCGACGGTGCTCGGTGAGGTCGATGCCGCGGTGGCCGACATGCGTACCCTGGTGATCGTGGGAGCGAGCACGACACGGCAGGTCGGCCGCTGGGTCTACACGCCGCGCCGCGAGCGCAGCACATGAGCGAGCCACTGCAGGGCTTCGTCGGTGGAGTGGACGACCTCGCCCGCCGGCTTGTCCGGTCGTGCGATCATGATCACGGGCAGGCCGAGCGCGCGTGCCGCCGTGATCTTGGCGTAGGTCGCTTCGCCGCCGGCATTCTTGGACACGACCACGTCGATCCGTTCGTCGCGCATCAAAGCGGTTTCCGCCGCGACGTCGAAGGGGCCGCGCGCGGCGATCAAGGTCAGGTCGGGCGGCAGTCGCTTGCCGTCCGGTGCCTCGATCAGGCGGGCGAGATAGTGATGCTGCGGCGCTGCGGCGAAGGCCGGCAGTTCCTGGCGGCCGATCGTGAGGAACACGCGACGCGGCTCGGGACCGAGCGCGGCGGCGGCATGGTTGCTGTCGGGCACATGCCGCCAGAGGTCGCCGGGTTGCGCCGTCCAGGGCGCGCGGGTGAACGACGCGAGCGCCACGCCGGCCTCGCGACAGGCCGTGACGGCATGCGCCGACATCTGCGCGGCATAGGGATGCGTGGCGTCGACGGTCGCGTCGATCCTCTCCTCTTCGAGAAAATGGACCAGGCCGTTGATCCCGCCGAACCCGCCGGTTCGCGTCGGCACGGCCTGCGCCGCCGGCGCCGAGGTGCGGCCGGCCAGCGACAAGGTCGTCTCGAAACGGGCATCGCCCGCCAGCAGCCGGGCGAGCGCCGAGGCCTCCGTGGTGCCGCCGAGAAGAAGAACGCGCATGGCAGGGCCGGTCGATGACAGGTGAACGGTCAACCTGCCCGGCGCCGCGCTGGCTGTCCATCGTCGGGATCGGTGAGGACGGCGTCGCCGGCCTGTCGTCGGTGGCGCGCCAGCTCGTGTCGTCTGCCGAGCTGGTGCTGGGCGGCAAGCGGCATCTTGCCCTTGCAGCCGAGCTGATTCACGGGCGGCAGCTTGCCTGGCCCAGTCCGATCGGCCAGGTCTTGCCGGAGATCGAGAAGCAGCGCGGCCGGCCCGTGGTCGTCCTGGCCAGCGGCGATCCCTTTCATTATGGCGTCGGCGACATGCTGATGCGCGCCATTCCCGTCGACGAGACGATCTGCCTGCCGCAGCCGTCCTCTTTCAGCCTGGCGGCGTCGCGGTTGGGCTGGTCCTTGCAGGAGGTGACGCCGGTCAGCCTGCATGGGCGCGCCCTGGAGCATGTCGTGCGCCATCTTCAGCCTGGCGCCCGGATCCTGGCGCTGTCCTGGGATGGCGGCACGCCGGCCAAGCTCGCGGCGCTCCTGATGGCACACGGTCTGGGGGCGTCGAGCTTGACGGTTCTCGAGGCGCTCGGGGGGCCGAACGAGCGCGTACGGACCACGACCGCCGAGGGCTTTGCGCTGGCCGACATAGCGGCGCTCAACATCATCGCGCTGCAGGTGGCGTCAGCGCCCGAGGCGCGCATCGTCACCTTGGCGCCGGGACTCGACGATGCGTTGTTCGAGCATGACGGCCAGTTGACCAAGCGCGATGTCCGCGCCGTGACGCTGTCCTCGCTGGCGCCGCGCCAGGGTGAGCTGTTGTGGGACGTCGGCCTGGGCGCGGGATCGATCGCCATCGAATGGCTGCTGCGCCATCCTGCGATGCGCGCCATCGGGATCGAGGAAGGGAAGGAACGCGCGGCGCGGGCCGCCCGCAATGCCGCGGCGCTCGGTGCGCCCGACCTGCAGATCGTGCAGAAGAGTGCGCCCGACGGGTTCGTAGGCCTGCCGACGCCCGACGCGATCTTCGTCGGCGGCGGTCTTTCCGATCCCGGGCTGCTCGATGCCGCCTGGGCCGCCTTGAAGCCGGGCGGACGTCTGGTCGCCAACGCGGTGTCGCTGCAGTCGGAAGCCCGGCTGATCGATTGCTTCCAGAAGCATGGCGGAGAAATCACCCGCCTGCAGATTGCCAAGGCTGGCCGCGCCGGCACCGGCAGCGTCTTCGTCTGGCGCCACGCGACGCCCGTGACGCAGTGGCGGGCGAGCAAGCCGTGATCGTGGCCGGTGTGGGATGTCGGCGCGAGACGTCGGCCGACGAGATCGAGCGGGTCGTTCGCCTGGCGCTCGGCCTGTACGACCTGCCGGTCGAGCGGCTGAGCGTGCTGGCCACCGAATCGGAGAAGGCGACCGAGCCGGCTTTTCCCGAAGCGGCGCGGCGGCTCTCGGTGACGCTCGTCGCCTGCACTTCCGTCGAGCTCGACAAGGTTGCCGGACGCGTCTTGACGCCGTCCAAGCTCGTGCTGAAAGCGAAGGGTCTGCCGTCGATCGCCGAGGCGTCGGCGCTGGTGGTGGCCGGTCGCGACGGAAGGCTGCTCGGCGCACGCGTGGCGAGCGAACGCGCGACCTGTGCCATTGCAATCGGAGAAGGGCATTGACCGTTCATTTCATCGGGGCTGGCCCCGGCGCACCGGACCTGATCACCGTGCGCGGCCGCGACCTGATCGGCCGCTGCCCGGTCTGCCTCTATGCCGGCTCGCTGGTACCTCAGGCGCTGCTGGCGCATTGCCCGGCAGGTGCGGAGATCGTCGACACCGCACCGATGTCGCTCGACGAGATCGTCGTGGCGTGTCGCACGGCAACGGAGCAGGGGCGTGACGTGGCGCGCCTGCATTCGGGTGACCTGTCGGTCTGGAGTGCGCTGGGCGAGCAGCTGCGTCGCCTCGAGGCCGAGAACATTCCCTACACCATCACACCCGGCGTGCCGTCCTTTGCCGCAGCGGCAGCGGCGCTTGGTCAGGAACTCACCCTGCCGGAGCTGGCGCAGTCGGTCGTGCTGACCCGCACCTCGGGGCGGGCTTCGGCCATGCCGTCGGGCGAGACCCTGCAGGCCTTCGGCGCCACCGGCGCCACCTTGGCGGTTCATCTCTCTATTCATGTTCTCGACAAGGTCGTCGCCGAGCTCGTGCCGCACTACGGCGCCGACTGTCCGGCCGCCGTCGTCTATCGCGCGAGCTGGCCGGACGAGCGGGTGATCAAAGGGACCTTGGAGACCATCGCGGCGGAGGTGGCTAAAAGCCCGATCGAGCGCACGGCGCTGATCCTTGTCGGCAAGGTCCTGGGGGCGCGCGCGTTTCGCAACAGCGCGCTCTACGACGCCGCCTACCAGCGTCGTTTCCGCGGCCGCGACGCATGAAGCTCGAAGGCTTTCCCGATCTGCCAGACTTCCCGCCGGGCGAGGTGTGGCTGGCCGGCGCCGGTCCGGGCGATCCGCGCCTGCTGACGGTGCTGGCGCTGCATGCGGTGACGGTGGCCGACGATATCGTGCACGATGCGCTGGTCGATCCGCGCGTGCTGAAGCTCGCGCGTGACGATGCCGAGTTCATCAAGGTCGGCAAACGCGGCGGCCGGCCCTCGCCGCATCAGCGCGACATCAACGAGATCCTGATCGAGCGGGCACGCCTGGGGCGCCGGGTGCTGCGTCTCAAGGGCGGCGATCCCTTCGTGTTCGGCCGCGGCTGGGACGAGGCCATGGCCTTGCACGCGGCGGGGGTGCGCTTTCGCGTGATCCCGGGCCTCACCTCAGGCCTTGCCGGAGCGGCGCTCGCCGGGATGCCCGCGACCTCGCGCGACACCAATCACGCCGTCGTGCTGGCGGCTGGCCATCGCGCCGAGGACGGCACGTCGGCGGCCGATTGGGAAGCGCTGGCGCGGCTCGGCCAGCCGTTGATCCTCTATATGCCGATGGCGCAGCTGCCGGAGATTACCGCCGCCCTGCAGCGCGGCGGCCTCGGCGCCGATACGCCGGCGGCACTGATTCAGTCGGCGACGACGCGCGCGGAGCGGGTGGTCGAGAGCACGCTGGGCGCGCTCGTGGTCGATGCCGCGCGGGAAAAGATCGGCTCGCCGTCGATCGTCGTCATCGGGGCCAATGCCGGCCTGCGGCGGCAGCTCCTGTCGTCGATGGTCGGCTGGTCGTGACGGGCCCCGCGCCCACGCCAACGTCCACGGAGTCTTCGCGGGGCTTCATCGTCGCGGCCGCACGGTCCGGCGCCGGCAAGACCACGATCGCGCTCGGCCTGATGCGGGCGCTGGCTCGGCGCGGCCGCCAGGTGCAGACCTTCAAGTGCGGGCCGGACTATATCGATCCCGCCTTCCACAGCGTCGCGGCAGGCAAGCCGAGCTTCAACCTCGATACCTGGTCGATGGCTCCGGCGACGCTTGCCGGGCTGGTGCAGCGTCATGCCGCCGAGATCGTCGTGGTCGAGGGGGTGATGGGGCTGTTCGACGGCGTGGCCGGAGGGCGCGCCGGACAGACGGCGCGCGGGGCCACGGCCGATCTGGCGGCGCTCACCGGCTGGCCGGTCGTGCTGGTGCTCGACGTGTCGGGGCAGGCCGAGACGGCGGCGGCCGTTGCGGTCGGGCTGGCACGCTATCGCGCCGACATATCCCTCGCCGGGGTCATCCTCAATCGCGTCGCGAGCCCGCGCCACCTCGCCACCATCGCGCCGGCCTTGGCGCGGGAAGGCGTGCGGCTGTTCGGCGCCCTGGCGAGCGATACGCGGCTCGCCTTGCCGGAGCGCCATCTCGGTCTGGTGCAGGCGGTCGAGACGCCGGACATTCCGCAGCGTTTGGACCGGCTGGCCGACGCGGTGGAAGCCTCGCTCGACCTTTCCGCCCTCGAGGGCGCGGCGCGGCCGGCGGCGCTTCCCGTTGCGACGGGCAGCATTGCCGGGTGGCGGCCGCCGGGGCAGCGCATCGCGCTGGCGCAGGACCGCGCCTTCACCTTCATGTATCCGCACCTGCTCGAGAGCTGGCGGCTTGCCGGGGCGGAGATCCTGCCGTTCTCGCCGTTGGCCGATCAGGCGCCAGACCTTTCGGCCGACGCGGTCTGGTTGCCGGGCGGCTATCCCGAGCTGCATGCCGGTGTGCTGGCTTCTGCCGGGCGTTTTTTGGCGGGGCTGCGGACGGCGGCCGCGCGCGCGGTGCCGATCCATGGCGAGTGCGGCGGCTACATGGTGCTGGGCGAGGGCATCGAGGATGCGCGCGGCGGTCGCCATGCGATGGCCGGCCTTCTCGGCCTCAGTTCCTCCTTCGCCCGTCGACGGCTTCATCTCGGCTACCGCCGCGCACAACTCCTGGTTGATGGGGTGTTGGGTTCCGCCGGCACGTCGGTCGCCGGCCACGAGTTCCACTACGCCACCATCCTGGCGACCGGCGACGACCCGCTGGTCGACTGTTTTGACGCAAGCGGTACTTTTGTCTCGGAAGCCGGCGCGCGCCGCGGCTCGGTGAGCGGTACCTTCTTCCACGCAATCGACCGGTGGCAGACATGAAACCCGTCTTCGACGCAGCCTTCCGCCAGGAGTTCCGCGACCTCGTCTTGTGGCGCCGCGACGTGCGGCGTTTCCGCACCGATCCGGTGCCCCGCGAGCGCATCGATGCTCTTCTGGAGATCGCAAGCCACGCCCCCTCCGTCGGGCTCAGCCAGCCCTGGCGCTTCGTTCACGTCGAGTCACCGGTGCGTCGCCGCGCCGTGATCGAGAGCTTCACGCACGCCAACGAAAAGGCGCTGGCGGGCTACTCGGGCGAGAAGCAGGCGATCTATGCCGGCCTGAAGCTCGCCGGCCTCAAGGAAGCGCCGGTGCATCTTGCCGTCTTTTCCGACGACGGCACCCATACCGGCAGCGGGCTCGGCCAGCAGACCATGCCGGAGACATTGCACTACTCCGTCGTTGCCGCGATCCAGACCTTGTGGCTGGCGGCGCGCGCCGATGGCATCGGCATGGGCTGGGTTTCGATTCTCGATCCCAAGGCGGTGACGCGCGTGCTCGACGTTCCGTTGGGCTGGAGTCTCGTTGCCTATCTTTGCTTGGGGTTTCCCGCCGAGGAGCATCTCGATCCCGAGTTGGAGCGTCATCATTGGGAAGTGCGCAGCGATCTCAAGGACGTCGTGTTCACGCGCTGACGTCTTGACGCCTTAGGCCACCGCTGCCAGAACGCTCGGCGGTGGTTCCCGCAAGGGATCAATAGGGAACGCGGTGCGTTCGCTTCGGCGAGCAAATCCGCGGCTGCCCCCGCAACTGTGAGCGGCGAGCTTTCGACCATGATGCCACTGGGAACTCGATGTTCCTGGGAAGGCGGGCGAGGGCTGTGACCCGCGAGCCAGGAGACCTGCCACCAGCCGCGGTCACGCGCGAACGCATTGGGCGGGGTGTTCCGATGTAGCAACCGATCTGCGTGTCGGCCGCTCGAAGCGGTGCGGCGTGCGGGGCGGCTACGAGTTCGCGGTGACGTCGAGACGTGCCGCGAGTTCGACGTGAACGATTTTCCTCAACAGTTGGGTGACTTTGGTACCGCTTTTGGGATAGTGAGATATTGATACGTTATAACGTTCTAAAATAATGACCCAAAACACCTCCCTCGATCCGCTGGAGCTCTACGCCGCGGCGATCGACACGTCGGATTACGTCGCCCGGATCGCGCCGCTGGTGCAGCGCCTGGTGCCCGAGGTCGGCGCGCTGCTCGATGTCGGCGCCGGCGGCGGCCAGTTGGGCAGCGCGCTGCGCGATCCCGCCGAACAATGGACGGCCATCGAGCCGTCGCCGACCATGCAGCGCCGGCTCCGCGAGCTGCCAGCCGGACCGCGCGTCGTTGCGAGCGGCTGGAAAGACGCCGACGTTGCCGCCGCCCGGCACGACACGGTGCTGGCCGCGACCATGCCGGCCTTCTTCGAGCAGCCGGAAGAGTTCCTGGCGCGCTGCCGCGCCTGGGCCCGCCGCACCGTCGTCTGGGTCGTGCCGGCCCACGCCGGCCCCAAGGGACTGTGCTTTGCCGGCTGCCTGCCGTCGGAGTGGCACGGCGAGGACGAGACGCCCGGCATCGATATCGTGATGCGCGGCCTCTCGTCCCGATCGCGGCCGCAGGAAGCGGGCTTCGTCGACTGGACCTTCACCGGCCTCGTGCCCGATCTCGACCGGCTGGCGGGCTGGATGGCCGGCCGGCTGGGCTGGGCCGCGACGGACGAACGCCGGCCGCGCCTGCATGCCCACCTCGCCGCCAAGGCCAGGCGCGAGGAACGCGGCTTTCGCCTCGAAATTTCCAGAAGAACCGCCGTACTTGCTTGGGGGAGCAGATGAACAGGCTTTACGCCTCGCTGATTTGGGGAAGCATCGCGACCGCGCCAGTGCCACTGCTGGCGCAGCAGGCGCCGGCAGAAGGTCAGCAGCAGGGCCAGACATCGTCGCCGACCGATCCCGGCACCCATACCTTGCAGGAGGGCTTCATCACCGCGACCGGCCGCTACGAGCCGCTCAACCGCATCGCCGGCACGGTCCAGATCATCCACCAGGACCGAATCGAGAAGTCGACGGCCAAGTCGGTCGCCGAGCTTCTGGCCGAGAATGCCGTGGGCTTCATGAGCGAATGGTCGCCCGGGCAGACCTCGATCAACATCCGCGGCGCGCAGTCCGAAGGCCAGGGCCGCGACTTCCGCAGCCAGGTGCTGGTGCTGATCAACGGCCATCGCGCCGGCACGGCCAACGTCTCCAAGCTCTCGAACGCCGACATCCAGCGCATCGAGATCGTGCGCGGTCCCAGCTCGGTGATCTACGGCAGCCAGAACATGGGCGGTGTCATCAACATCATCCTGAAGACCGGCCGCACCGCGCCGGGCGGCTACCTCGAAGGCTCGACCGGCTCGTGGGGCCTGTTCGACGGCAAGCTGCAATATGGCGGCGTCACTTCGGGTGGCTTCGACTATTACGGCGGCGTCGCCTCGAGCACGCGCGGCAATTACAGCGTGGGCGGCGGCCGCACCGAGGAGAACACCGCCTGGACGCGCTTCAGCGCCACCGGCGCGTTCGGCTACCAGTTCAACGACAACAACCGCGTCGACGTGACGGCCCGCACCGACGGCATCTACGACGCGGGCTTCCGCGGCTCGGCGGCCAACATCTTCGCCTTCGACACGCGGACCAACGCCTCGTTCGACGTCAGCTTCACCGGCAACACGCCGGACAATATCGCGAACTACTTCTTCCAGGCCTATTACACCAACGATGTCGACGCGCTGAACAATCCCTCGCCGCTCAGCGCCCTCAACACCATCCCCAACCGGACCTATACCGACTACAACCGCCGCCAGCTCGATATCGTCGGCACCCGCTTCCTGCCGAGCTTCAACGTCTGGAAGGGCAATCGCCTGCTGGTCGGTCTCGACTGGGAGAGAAGCTGGATCCGGTCCGACCGGACCCGCCTCGGCGGCGCGGCGGTCACGCCGGCCGCCCCGCAGGACAACAACCAGACCGACAATGTCTTCGCCCTCTATGTCGAGGACTCGCAGAGCCTGTTCGACGACCGGCTGGTGATTCGCGGCGGCATCCGCCAGACCTTCGGATCGACGTCGCTCGACTGGACGCCCAATTCGCCGACCCTGATCACCGGCACCACCAACTACAAGGTCCTGACCTGGATGGCCGGCGCGACCTTCCAGGCGACCGACTGGCTGGGCTTCCGGGCTGCGGCATCGACCGGCTTCCGGGCGCCGACGGCGACCGAGCTCGGCGCCAATTTCACCATCACGCCGATCGGCACGACGATCTTCGGCAATCCCAACCTGGTGGCCGAGACCGCGCAGCAGATGGAGGCTGGAACCACGCTCACCTGGGAGGGCGGCCGCCTCGATGCGGTGGTGTTCCAGAACACCATCACCAATCGCATTTCGTCGGTGACGGTGTCCTCCACCGGCGGACGGACGATCGCGACCTACCAGAACAATCCGGCCAACATCGTGATCCAGGGACTGGAGTTCCAGGCCGAAGCCGACCTGGTGAAGAGCTTCAAGCTGCCCTTCGAGGAGAGCTGGACCTGGAAGGCCTGGGGCAACGGCTACTACAACTTCAAGATGACCGACTACGGTGCGTCGGCCGCCGCCGGAACCGACATGGCGACGCGCATCAACCTCTATGGCCTGGATATCGGCACGCAGGTCGGCCAGGTCGGCACGCGGTTCCCCTGGAACGTGCAGCTTCTCGGCATCCTGCGCGGGCCGATGTGGTACAACACCGAGGAGAGCCTCTCGCCGGTGTATTTCCCGGGCCAGGTCCGCAGCACCACGGTCTATCAGAAGGATCCGTTCTGGATCTGGAAGCTGCGCGGCGAGGTCGAGGTGTACAAGGGCATCAAGGTCTTCGGAGCGGTGAACAATATCTTCGACGTGAACGCGCACCCGATCTTCATCGCCCAGGACCAGGTCCCCTGCACGGCCATCCAGGCCAACCAGAACGGGTCCTGCGGCACCTCCATGCCGGGCCGCGAATTCATCGTGGGCTTCCAGTTCCGGTTCTGATGTCGAAAGCCGGATCCGCGCTGATCGCGACGGTGCTTGCCCTGATGGGCACACTTGCCCCGATGAGTACCCGCGCCGTTGCCGAGCCGGTGACGGTGCGGGATGCGTTCGGCCGTGAAGTGACGGTCGCCGCACCGCCGCAGCGCATCGTCACGATCTTCGCCTCCAACACCGAGATGGTGGCAGCGCTGGGGCTCGCCGGCCGCATCGTGGGCATCGAGGCCTATACGCGGTTTCCGCCCGAGGTGCTGGGCAAGCCGCTGGTCGGCGGCCGGCTCGGTTTCTCGGTCGATGCGGTGGTCGAGCGAAAGCCCGACCTGGTGGTGGTGACCCCGGCGCGCCAGGCCGCCAACCAGCTCGTCGAGCCGATGGAACGGCTCGATATTCCGGTGCTGGTGCTGCTGCACCGGCGGATGACGGAAATCCTCGACAACATCCGACTGCTGGGAAAGATCTGCGGCGTGGCTGAGCGTGGTGCGGCGCTGGCAGCGGAGCTGCAGGGGCGGCTCGACAAGGTGAGGAGCGAGGTCGAGGGCAAGCCGCAGCCCAGCGTGGTGATGATCACCGGCCGGCTGGGCAACGGCCTGCTGCTGATCGCCCGCCCCGGCACCTATACCGGTGACGCCGTGCTGACGGCCGGCGGCCGCTTTGCGCTGGACAGCGGCGCCATCGCCCAGGTCTCGCCAGAGGCGATCCTGAAGGCCGATCCCGACGTGCTGCTGTTCGCCGGCAGCGACAAGGACATGAAGGAGCTGATCGTGCGACCGGGTTGGGCCGACATGCGCGCGGTCCGCGCGGGGCGCGCCCACACCGTCAACCGCGCCGAGCTCCTGATTCCCGGGCCGCGCACATTCGCCGGCGTTGAGAAGCTGGCGGCGATCCTTCACCCGTCAGTGGTGGTCCCCCGCCCACCGGTGGCCAAACAATGAGGAGCTGGGCGTCGCTCTGCCTGGTGCTGCTGCTCGCCATCATCGTGGCTGCCTGCGCAGGTCATGACTGGGCATCGCCCGGCGAGGTGCTGCGGGCGATCGCGGGAGACCCGTCGCTTGGCGCGCGGCTGCTGGTCGACTGGCGCATCCCGCGCGTGCTGGCGGCGGCGCTGGTCGGGGCGTTGCTGGGCCTGGGCGGCGCGGTCTTTCAGGGCGTCTTTCGCAATCCGCTGGCCGAACCGTATTTGCTGGGCTCGGCCGGCGGCGCGGCGTTGGGCGCAACCGTGGCGCTGCTGGTGCCGCTTGCCGTACCCCAGTCGGTCATTCTGCCGGTCCTCGCCTTTGCCGGCGCCTGGGGCGCAACGGTACTGGTGATCGGCATCTCACGGGTGTCGGGAGCCGTCGATGCGGCCGGCATGCTGCTCGCCGGCGTCGCGGTCGCGGCGATCCTCGGCGCCTTGCGGTCGTTCCTTATGCTCGCGCTTTCGGACGAGACGGTGAGCCTGCAGATCGTGCTGAGCTGGGTACTGGGCGGGGTGCAGACGCCGAGCTGGCCCGGCCTCGGCTTGCTGGCGGTGATCTCGGCCGCGTGTCTTGCCCTCACGCTTCTGTTTGCGCGCGGCCTCGACATGCTCGGACTGGGCGAGACGATGGCGACATCGTTCGGCCTGAACGTTCCGCGTTTCATCATGCTGGCCGTGCTGGCAGGCTCGGTGGTCGTGGCGGCGGCCGTGGCCTTCGGTGGCCTCGTCGCGTTCGTGGGGCTGGCGGCGCCTCATGTCGCGCGCTGGTTGATGGGGCCGTTGCACAAGCCGTTGCTGCCGGCCTCGGCGCTGGTCGGCGCCATTGTCGTCACCGTGGCCGATGCCATTGCGCGGTCGGCCCTGCCGCCGGCCGAGATTCCTCTCGGCCTCGTGACGGCGGTTGCCGGCGGGCCCTTCTTCATCCTGCTGCTGGCGCGCAGGTTGCGCACATGACAGCGCTCGTCGCCGACAGGCTCATCGTGAAGCGCGGCAACGCCACCTTGCTGAATGGCTTGTCGCTGTCGCTCGGGCCGACCGGCTCCGTCGCCGTCATCGGCCCCAACGGTGCCGGCAAGTCGACGCTGTTGAAAGTGCTGGCCGGCATCGAAGCCCCCACGTCGGGCCGGGTCCTGCTGGGCGATCGCGACCTTGCCGGGCTGTCGCACGCGACGCGAGCCCACGCGCTGGGCTTCGTGCCGCAGCAATTCGATCCGCACTGGGATCTGAGCGTCGACGAGCTGATCCGCATGGGTGCGGAACGCGGTGAACGCGTGCTGCAGGGGGCGGTCGACCGGGTGATCGCCGACTTCGAATTGGAGACGCTGGGGCGGCGGCGATGGTCGACATTGTCGGGGGGCGAACGCGCAAGAGTGCTGCTGGCGACCGTGCTGGTCGTCGATCCGCCGGTATTGCTGGCCGACGAACCGGCCGCCAGTCTCGACATCCGCCATCGGCTCGGCGTGATTCAGTCTTTGGCTGCACGGGGGCGGGAGCGTCTGTCGATGGTCGTCGTGCACGATCTCGACCTCGCCTTCAGCTACTTCGATCGCATCGTCCTGGTCGATCGCGGCTCGGTCGTCGCGGATGCACCGGCGCGGACCTTGCTCGAGGATCCCTGCCTCGATGCCGCCTTTGGCGTGAGGTTCGATCGCTTGCAGACCGACGACGGCTGGCTGTTGCGCGCCCGGCTTTGACAGGACGGCATCGACGGGCATTATGACTGCCCACTGAAGCGGGGGAGGGCGTGTGACTGCGGGAGATCGACCAGCCAGAGCGCCGATCTCCGACGGTCTGTTCTACCTTCTTGCTGCCCTGTGCGGTGCCCTGACCGGCGTGATCGGGGCGGGCTTCCATCTTGCCGTCGATACGCTGTCGCCCTGGCCGTCCTGGCTGGTGGCGCAATTTGGTTCCGGCGTCGGCACGATTCTGCTGGCAGCCGGTGTTGCCGCCGTCGCCCTGGTCGCTGCTTTCGTGCTGACGCGGCGGATCGCTCCCGAGGCGGCCGGCAGCGGCGTGCAGGAGATCGAAGGCGCCATGGAGGGCCTGCGCGAGGTGCGCTGGCGGCGCATCCTGCCGGTGAAGTTTGTGGCGGGCGTGCTGTCGCTGTCTTCAGGTCTGGTTGCCGGCCGCGAGGGGCCGACCATCCATATGGGCGCCGCGATTGCGGCGGGGATCTCCGAGCGTCTTCGCTTTCAGACAGCGGAGTTGCGCGGCCTTCTTGCTGCCGGTGCGGCGGCCGGATTGGCGGCAGCCTTCAATGCGCCGTTGGCGGCGATCCTGTTCATCATCGAGGAGACCCGCAAGCAGTTCGCCTACACGTTTCGCGCCTACACGGCAGTGATCATTGCTTCGGCCTCGAGCGCGATCGCCATGGAGCTTGTTGGCGGCACGGCACCGCAGCTGAAACTCGAAAATGCCGAGATGCCGCTCTCCATGCTGCCCGCCTTTCTCGTGCTGGGCGTCGTGCTGGGAGGTGTCGGGCGACTGTTCAATCGAACGATCCTGTTCATGCTCGACTGGACGGCCAAGACGTTCCGCAAGGCGCCGTTCGTCCCCGCCCTGGTCGTGGGGCTCGTGGTGGGCGCGCTGGCCCTCGTCCTGCCGCAGGCCGTGACGGGCGGCGAACTGCTGATCCCAGGGCTGGTCACCGGCAACCTGCCCCTCATGACTTTGCTGGTGCTGGTCGTGCTGCGCTTCGTGGGGGCGATGGTGAGCTACCCGGTTGGCGTGCCGGGCGGCATCTTCTCACCGATGCTGACGCTTGCGACGGCTCTGGGCTTGATCTTCGGTCTGGCGGTCGAGGCTTTGCTGCCGACGCCGCCGCTTACCGGCGCGGCCTTCGCCATCGCGGCCATGGGGGGCTTGTTCTCGGCAACGGTTCGCGCGCCCCTGGTCGGTGTCGTGCTGGCGGCCGAACTGACGGGCGGCTATGCGCTGATCCTGCCGCTGATCGTGACCTGTATGACGTCGAATGCCGTGGCACAGGCCCTGGGCGGGCGCCCGATCTACGAGCTTCTGCTTGAGCGTACATTGCGATTGTCGGGGCAGGCGGTACCGCCCTCGCGCGGCGGCGTTTCGGCACCGATCGGCGCCGACGACGGGCCGCGGCCTTAAGTCCTGTCTGCCAGGAACCAGTCGAGGATCCGCGTATTCTCGTCGCGCGGATAGGTGTGCGAGAGGTCGGCGATCTCGCGATAGACCACCGACGCGCCGGCCTCGGTCAATGAGCGCTCCGCGCCACGCGCCATCTCCGGCGGGAACATCCAGTCCTGCACGCCATGGACGATATGGATGGGCAGGCCCTCGAGGCGCGAGGCATCGGCAAAAGTCATCAGCATCGGATGGAAGCTGGCGGCAATCGGAGCGAGATGGGTGAAGCGGCAGTCGCGTCGCACTCCCAGCACGTAGGTGAACGTGCCGCCGTCGCTCATGCCGGTGAGCAGCTGCCGGGAGGCGTCGATGTTCCAGTCGGTGGCGACGTCCTCGACCATGCGGTCGATGCGCGGCCCGTCGACGTCCGGTTCCATCAGTGACCAGGTCGAGCCGAAGGCGGTGGGGGCGATCAGGATGAAGCCGCGGGTGCGGGCTTCGCGCAGCCAGCTCCAGAGGAAGGCGCCGCCATTGCCGCTGCCGCCATGCATTGCCACGACCAGCGGCCAGGGCTGCGCGGCGTCGTAATACTCCGGCACGTAGAGCGAGAAGGCGCCGCGCGTGCCGGCCGGTCCGGCGATATGCATGAAGCCCACGCCGTCGCGCGTCGGATCGGCGGCCGCCAGGCGGCTTGCCGGTTCGGGGTCGGTTCTCGCCGCCTGTTCCAAGAAGAAATGGCTGACCGAGCGCAGGTGCGGCGCCAAAGGATAGAGCGCCTCGCAGGCGCGCGCGTAGCCGCGCAGCGCACGATAGGCCGCAACGATGGGCTGCGGCGCGTCGGGGGCCGCCATGATGCCGGCCAGCGTCTCGCCGGCGGCTTCGGCCGCGCGCTCGAGATGGTCGCGCACCGGGGCCAGGCGGTCGGGCCACTCCACCGCGCGCGACAGGGCCAGCGCCGGAGCAAGGTCGTCGTTGCGGCCGACGATGGCGTCGATTAGCTGCGGCAGGGCATAGGGGGAGATGTGGCGGCTCGCGAACTCGACGGCATGCAACGCGCGCAAGGTCGCCGGCACCAGCGCGGAGATGGCGTCGATGGCGGGATCGTTGGCGGCGTCGGCCATCAGTCCTTCAACGACACGGCGTCGAGGGCGGGGCGGCCCCGGATCAGGTCGGATGCCTTTTCGGCGATCATGAGGACCGAAGCGTTGAGATTGGCGGACGGCATGGTCGGCATGATCGATGCGTCGACGACGCGCAGCCCCTCCAGCCCACGCACGCGCAACTGATCGTCCACCACGGCGGTGGGATCGCTGTCGGGCGCCATGCGGCAGGTCCCCATGAGATGGAAGGTGGTCGTGCCGCGTTCCTTGGCGGCGGCCATCAGATCGTCGTCCGATTGCGCCTGTGAGCCGGGAAATTCCTCGCGATCGTAGTACTTGCTGAGCGGCCGCGAACCCAGGAGGCGGCGCGCGAGCTTCATGCCGGCCAGCAGGACCTGCCGATCGCTTTCGGCGGCCAGGTAATTCGGCTGGATGATCGGGTGCACGAAGGGATCGGCCGAACGCGCCCGGACAAAGCCGATGCTGTCGGGGCGCTGCTGCCAGGAGGCGATGGTCATGCCGGGGAAGTCGTCGAGGGTCGACTGCACGCCTTCCTTGTAGCTCGCCGGCGTGAAAGTGAGCTGCAGGTCGTAATTGTCGACCCGCTCGTCGGATTTCCAGAAGACGTAGATCAGGGTGGGATTGAGCGAGAGGATGCCCCGCCGGGTGGCGGCGTATTTCAGCACTTCGCCCACCAGGCGCAGGCCCTTGGACCGCTCGTTGATGCTGATCGCGTTCTTGACGCGCGCCACGAAGCGCGGCGCGTAGTGGTCGCGCAGGTTCTCGCCGACGCCGGCCAGCTCATGCCGGAGCTCGATGCCGAGCGACTTCAGCAGCGGCGCCGGACCGATGCCCGAGACCTGCAAGAGCTGCGGCGAGTTCACGGTGCCGCCGGACAGGATCACCTCCTTGCGGGCGCGGACCTCCACCGGCGTGCCGCCGCGGCCGCCCTTGAGGTAGCGCACACCGACGGCGCGCTTGCCGTCGAGCAGGATCGACGTGGCATGCGCATGGGTGCGCACGGTGAGATTGCCTCGCTTGATCGCCGGATGAAGGTAGCCGCGGGCGGCGCTGACGCGGCGGCCGTTATTCACGATGCGTTGCACGTAGCTCACGCCCGCCTGCGTCGTGCCGTTGTAGTCGGCGTTGCGCGGGATCCCCATCTCGACCGCGCCTTCGATGAAGGCCTCGCAGAGGGGGTCGCGCCATTCCAGATCGGTGATCGGCAGATTGCCGTCGCGGCCGCGGAACGTCGGGTCGGCTTCGCCCATGCGCCGTTCGCTGCGACGGAAGTAGGGGAGCACGTCGGCATAGCCCCAGCCGCGGTTGCCGCGCTGCGCCCAGCCGTCGAAGTCGAGGCGCTGGCCGCGATTGTAAATGTGGCCGTTGATCGAGCTCGATCCGCCCAAGGTCTTGCCGCGGGGGGCGGAGATGCTGCGGCCGCCGGTCCATTCGGTCGGCTCGGACTTGTAGAGCCAGTTCACCTTGGGATCGACCAGGGTGTACATGAAGCCGGCCGGGATATGGATGAAGGGATGCCAGTCCCGGGGACCCGCTTCCAGCACGCAGACCGTTACGTTGGGATCCTCGCTCAGCCGACCGGCCAGCACACTGCCGGCCGACCCAGCGCCGACGATCACATAATCGAACGTTTCCATTCCCACTCGTTCCCGCCCCCGGCCGGTTCCTCGGTCCGTTCCTCGGTCCTTTCCCGGGACCACTTCTTATGAGCGTGATTGACCACCGGATTTGGGCAGGAAGCAATGCTCCAGTGCGGGAAATCGACGGGCGCGCACATCGGCTGCATAGCTGGCCGCCGCTTCGGAGATCTGATTGCCGAGTTCGGCGTAGCGCTTCACGAACTTCGGGGTGAAGTCGCTGAACAGGCCGAGCACGTCGTCGATCACCAGGATCTGGCCGTCGCAGGCCGGCGAGGCGCCGATTCCGATGGTGGGGATGGGCAGGGCCGCCGTGATGGCTTTCGCGACCGGTTCGAGCGTGCCTTCGAGGACGATGGCGAAGGCACCGGCCTCGGCCATTGCTTCGGCGTCGCGCGTCACCTGTCTCGCCTCTTCCTCGGAGCGTCCCGTGGCCTTGAAGCCGCCGGCGACATTCACCGCCTGCGGCATCAGGCCGACATGGGCGCAGACCGGCACGCCGCGCTGGGTGAGGAAACGCACGGTGTCGGCCAGCGCTTCGCCGCCTTCGAGCTTGACGCCGCTCGCCCCGGTCTCGGCCATGACGCGGGCGGCGCTGTGAAACGCCTGTTCCGGACTCGCCTGATAGCTGCCGAAGGGCAGATCGACGATCACGCAGGCGCGCGAGGCGCCGCGGACCACGGCCGCCCCATGGGCGATCATCATGTCCAGGGTGACGGGCAGGGTGCTGTCGAAACCGTAGATCACCATGCCGAGCGAATCGCCAACCAGCAGCAGGTCGACATGGGGGTCCAGCCGGCGCGCCATCTCGGTGGTGTAGGCCGTGAGGCAGACGATCGGCTCCTTGCCCTTGCGGGCACGGATCTGCGGCGTGCTGATTCGTTTAGCGGCTTTGACGGCGCTCATTTTGACCTGCGGGTTGAAGGGACTCTGGTTTCCCATGTCCGCCCGTCGGCCAAAAGGTCAAATCACTCCGAATGCCGCCAGTCGAAGCCTCAGGTCGGCAAGCGAACCGTCGGAGCTCGGTCAGCGAACGCTCAGCGGATCAGGGCGCGGCGCCAGCGCAGCGCATCCTCGATCTGGGTTTCCAGGCCCCGCTGCGGCACCCAGCCCAGCTGCTCCTGGGCCTTGGCAATGGCGCCCACCAGGCGGGGCGAATCACCGGGCCGCCGGGCGCCGAAGACATGCGGCACCTGCTGTCCGGCGAGCCTGCCAACGGAATCGACGACCTGCTTGACGCTGTAGCCGACCCCGGAGCCGAGGTTGAAGGCATCGTGCCGGCCGGTCCGGCTGCTCTGCGTCAGCAACCAGCGCACGGCGCGCAAATGCGCGTCAGCGAGATCGCTCACATGCACATAGTCGCGCACGCACGATCCGTCTTCGGTCGCATAGTCCGACCCGTGGATGATGAGGCAGGGCCTGAGGCCCAGCACCGCATCGATCGCGAGCGGGATGAGATGGGTTTCCGGATCGTGCGCCTCGCCGATCATGGCGCTGGCGTCGGCCCCGGCCGCGTTGAAGTAGCGCAGCGAAGCGGCGCGCAGGCCGCGCCATGCCGCCGCTGCCAGGGCGCGCTCGACGCTGGCCTTCGACGAGGCGTAGGGATTGATCGGCGCAATGCGATGGGTTTCCGCCAGCTGCTCGGTCTGGGGAAGGCCATAGACGGCGCAGGTGCTGGAGAAGACGAAGGCCTCGACGCCATGGCGTACCGCGGCGCCGATCAGAACATGGCTCTTGCCGGCATTGTTGTGCAGGTAGCGTTGCGGCTGGGACACCGATTCGCCCACCTCGATATATCCGGCGAGATGGATCACCACACGCGGCTTGTGGCGCAGGAACACCTCTTCGACGAAGCGGCCGTCGCCGATGTCGCCCTGTTCGAGCGGTCCCCAGCGGACCGCCCAGTCGTGGCCCTTCTCGAGCGTGTCGAGGCATACGGGCTGGACGCCGGCTTCGGCCAGGGCCTTGCAGACATGGCTGCCGATGTAACCGGCGCCGCCGGTCACCAGGACCGGTCCAGGGATGGGATGCTCGAACACGTTTTACTAATCCGTTTACTGGGGCGGGGTTGCTACAAGCGAGCACCGAGGCGAAGCATCACGACGTTCTGTGAATAATCCAGGCCGGGCTGATTGGAGGCCCGGTGCACGAACTGATAGCTCGGTCCGATGAAGAACTGCCGAACGGGGGTATACATGAGGCCCGCGCCGAACGTGACGTACTGGTCATATTGGCTGGGCGTCGTCGAGGTCGTGAAACCCTGATAGTCGGCGATGGTGTAGTCGAAGCCGCCGTTGAGCTGGATGTCGGGGCGCAGATCATAGGTCGCGCCGAAGCCCATTGACGTGGCGAGATAGCCCGATTGACCGACATACGCCGCTTCATTCACCGTGCGGCGGACATAGGGTCTGACCCAGAGCGGCTTGATCGGGTTCCAGTTGGCAAGGAAGCCGAACATCGCGCCCTGCAGGGGGATGGTCCCCTGGTTCACGTAATTCTGCTGCAGGTAGCCGCCGAAGGCTTCGGCATTGATCAGCCCGCCGAGATTGAGGGTGATGCCGCCGACGACATCCCAGCCGGTGGAATTGCGGGCAAACCCGCTGATGTCGATGTAGGTGTTGTACAGGCGCTGGTTCAGGCTGCCGCGGACCCAGAACTCGTAGCCGTCGAGGAATTCATAGCCGAACCGAAGCGATTCGCGCATTTCCGTGCGATTGCGATCGTTATTGGGCACGACGCCTTGGTTGATGCCCAGGCCGTTGTCGAAATAGGTGTAGTTGTCGACGTTGAATTCCGCCCGGCCGCTGAATCGGTTGATCTTCTGATAGTAGCCGGCGTTTCCCGAAATCTGGTTGTAGATTGTGGCGTTCGTCGGTCCCGTCACCGTATTGGGAAGACCGGGGACCTCATGCTTGCGGTTGAACGAGAAGCCGCCATAGACGTTCCAGTTGCGCTGAATGTCGACCCGACCGTCGAAGCCGGCGGAGACGTCCTGATAGTTCTGGGTCGACGCCGCCGTATAGAAGCCGATGGCGCTTCGGACATAGAGGTTAAGCATGTGACTCGTCCAGTTCGAGCGGAGCTCGGCGGCTGGCTTGATCACCTGCAAAAAGCTCGCTGTCGGCCCGGCCGACGACGTCTGGGCGTAGACGTTGTCGTTGAACGCCTCGTTCAGCTCAAGGCTGGGAAACAGCATGAAACTGCCAACCCGGACCCCTTTGGGGTCGAAGTTTTCGGCCTCCCGCTGGGACTCCGTCCTGTCGTCCGGCCGCTCGAGACGCGGCGGTGGCAGGCCCGGACTGCCCGGGGCCGTCTGTGCCTGGGCACCCATCGTCAGGGCGCCAATTGTGACGATCGAACTCAGTGCAGCCGCCCCCCAAGGGGCTGCGGTGCCACGCCTTGTGGTCATACCGTCTCCATTATTCGCCAGGGCGTAGCATTCAACCATTACTGCAGCAGGGTCTCAACATGATACCCGGATCTTGATGAACTTGTCCGCTCCGGCGCTCAACGTGGGAATCCGACGATCACAGACTGGTCACTGATATTTTGCCGGAAATGCAAAGACTTAGGGGCCGGGCCGAACGTTACCAGGCGCGCCGCCGTCGACCGGAGATCGACGGCTGTCGTCGCAGTCGGCTTGTCAAATCTTCTGCATTCCCAAGGGTCGAGTTGGAGATCGTCATGCTCAAGATCGTCAAGGATTCGGTGCTCAAGGTCAGCCGCTCGCTGGGGTACGACATCGTGCCGTTGCGCGAGATGCGCGAGCGCGACTTTGCGCTGCATCTGCGTGAGCTTCTGATACGCCTCGAGATCGACTGCGTGCTCGATGTCGGCGCCAATGTCGGCCAGTATCACGACTTCCTGCGCGACCGCGTGCTCTATGACGGCAAGATCGTCTCGTTCGAACCGGTGGCGCGCCATGTCGAGTTGTTGCGCGCACGGGCCCGCGAGGACGCCGACTGGCACGTCGAGGGCTACGCCCTGGGGGCGCACGACGAGCAGAAGGCCATCAATGTGATGGTGTCCGATCAGTTCAGCTCCTTTCTCGAGCCGGATCATCGCCAGGTGAAGGAATACGAGGCCCTCAACGTCGCCAGTGCCCAGGAGGCCGTGGCGGTGCGGTCTCTCGATGTCGTGCTGCCGGCCTTGCAGGAGCGGTTGGGCTTCCGCCGTCCCTACCTCAAGCTCGACACCCAGGGGTACGACCTCGAGGTGTTGCGCGGCGCGGGCCAAAGCCTGCAGGCCGTGCGGGCCCTGCAAACCGAGGCATCCGTGCTCGGCATCTACAAGGGAATGCCGGGCTATATGGATACGCTGCGACGCCTCGACGAACTCGGCTTCGATATCACCGGCATGTACGCCGTGAGCCGCGATACCGCCTTGCGCCTGGTCGAGTTCGACTGCGTCATGATCAATCGCCGGGCCGTCGCTTCCTGAGGGACAGCCGCTTCAATCATGTACCTCTCCCCCCATTGGGGGGGGGGGAGAGGCTAGGTGAGGGGGCGAGCGCGAGCACACGCTCCTTTGACCTAAGTATCCGTCATTTCCCCCTCACCCTACCTCTCCCCCAAAGAGGGGGAGAGGAGAATGAAGGGCGTGCGAATACGACGAATTTCTCCCCTTAAGAAGGAGAGGAACGTGAAAGCTGAGAGCCGGTGGCGCCAATCAGCTCAGAGTGAAGATGTCCAGAGCAAAACGCCTAGACCAGCATCTCGCAAAGCTGGCGGACATCGTCGCCGGCCACAAACATGTTACGCGGTGCAGCGCGCAAGCGGCCGCGAATGCGGATATATTCGTCCGGCGTTAGTTCTTCGAAGAAACGAACCAGCGACTCTTCCAGCGGCTCGTCGAATGTCCAGCCGATTCGATGTCGTTCGAGCATGGAGCCGACCTCGAAGCCTTGAACGCCGAGGCAGGGCACGCCGAAGTAGCCCGCCTCGTAGAAACGACAGGGCATGAGCCAGCGCGAATTGTGGTCGGTGTGCTCGAGGTCGAGCGCCCAGGCGAAGTCGACCTCGCCATAGATGTCCTCGAGATCGTTGTGGGGAAGATACGGGCCGCCATAGACGATGTTGGGGTGACGTGCCAGGGCGTCGTCGAAACGCGCCTGGTCCACCGTCGTCAGCACCCCGCGGAACTTGAAGATGACGCGACCCCGCAGGCGCTCGGCGAGCCGGGTTATGAGATCGAATGTCTCCTGGCCGCGGATCAGGCCGACATATCCGACAACCCAGGGGCGCTGCCCTTGACCCTCGCGCGTGGGGAGAGTGCGGCGTCGCGTGATTGAGGGATGAAGCTTGTTCTCCAGCAGGAACCAGTCACCACGATATTTCTGGACAGCATCGTAAAATGCGCGGTGGAATCCCGGCGACGATAGGACCAGCAGGCGCGTACTGCGCAGGCACATCCGCTCGACGGCGCGAATCAGACGCGATGCAAATCCATCGCCGATCAGGATCTGGGGGATGTCGAGCACCTCGTAGATCAACGGCGCCTTCGAAAAAGAGATGAAGCGCGCCAGGATCGCCAGGACGAGCTGGTCGATGTTGCGCGCATAGTAGGCCGACGCCTCCTTCAGCAGCCGGCGACGCGCAATGATCGTCGGAATGGCCCGCAGCAAGGCGCCGAGGCGTTGGCCGTAGCGGCCATCGCTGGTGAAGCCGAGCGGCACGTGGGGCCAGGTCGGCTGATATTCGCTGTTGTAACGATGCCGACGAAAGCCGAACACCGTCACGCGATAGCCGTGATCGGTGAACTGCTGCACACGTTTCAGCGTGCTCGCATCGGTGACATCAGGACAGAAGAACACCAGCTCACGTCCGTCGGCATTGGTGGCGCGCGCATAATCGCTGCCGCTGCCCGCGCGATCGATGGCAATCCCTTCGTCCTTGAAGCGGACAGATCCCTGCATGTTTGCGCCTCCGACGCGGAGTATCGGAGAAGCGAGGTGACTGCAGCGTGACCAATCTGTGGTGTCGCATTTCTCGCATCCTCTCGGTCACAGGTTGGTCACTTGTCGCCGGTTGCATTTCTCGCGCGCGGGAAGCCGCTTTTTTCGCTTCCAGGCAGTCACATCTTGATCACTTGTCGCAACGTGATGTGCGGTGTTTCGATGCGAGCACATGAACACCGTCGTTACTCAGCTGCGCGAGCCCCCCGTCGCCGATCGTTCACCACGCTTTGAGCGGGTGGCGGTGAGCTGCGTGTTCGGCGATCCACGCAATCCGCGTTCGTGGTCGGGCGCGCCGGCCAACGTGTCGAACGCGCTGGAGCGTCTCGGCGTGGTCGTCGAGGCCATCTATCCGAAGATCGGCAAGCTGGCCAAGTTCGGCGTTGCGTTGCAGGACATGCTGACCGGTCATGGCCGGCCGGTATCGACCGAGCAGGTCCTGCGCAGCCTGCGCACCCGCCGCCTCGTGGCGCGCGAAGTGGCCCGGCAGGCCGAGGAGCTCGGCGTCCGTCACGTGCTGCATACCGGGACGCTCGATCTGCCGGCCAGCGATCTGGTCCGCGGCACCCGGCACTACCTCTACTGCGATCACAGCTGGGCGCTGGCGCGCCTCCATCACGTCCATGCCGACCGCTACAGCCGCAAGGCGCTGCAGGCTTTCGAGGCCACGGAGCGCGAAGCGCTGGCGGGCCTCAGCCACGTCTTCACGTTCGGCGCCTTCGTGCGCGACAACATCATCTCGCATTACGGCCTGCCGGCCGACAGGGTGACGGCGGTCGGGTCGGGCATGGGCGCGATCGAGCCGTGGTTCGGCACCAAGGATTTCTCGCAACCCTCGCTGCTCTTCGTCGCCAAGCATCTGTTCCAGGCCAAGGGCGGCCTGCTGCTGCTGGAGGCATTCGACCTGGCGCGCCGCCGTCGGCCGGATCTCAAGCTCACGATCGTGGGTGACGAGCGCAGCCGGCCCTTCGTCGGCGATCGGCCGGGCGTCGAACTGCGCGCCCATCTGCCGTGGGCCGAGCTTCAGCGGCTCTACCGCGAGTCGACCCTGCTCGTGCAGCCGATGCTCAACGACCCCTGGGGGCAGGTCTATCTCGAGGCCATGATATCGCGGACGCCGGTGGTCGGCCTGCGGCGTAACGGTCTTCCCGAGCTGGTCGGCGAGGGGCGTCACGGCTTCCTGGTCGATCGTGCGGACCCCTCGGAACTCGCCGAAACCATCCTGAATGCCCTTTCCGATCCGCAGCGGTTGGAAGGCATGGCCGTCGCTGCGCAGCGGCATGTGATCGGATCCTATTCATGGGACCGGGTCGCTGAACAGATCGTCTTCTCCTGAACGGAAGGTCGCCAATATGTCCAAGGACAAAGTTGCCCTTATCACCGGAATCACCGGGCAGGATGGCGCCTATCTCGCCGACCTGCTGCTGGGCAAGGGATATGTGGTGCACGGCATCAAGCGTCGGTCGTCGTCGCTCAATACCGATCGCATCGACTACCTCTATCGCGACCGGCACGAGAGGGACGTGCGCCTGTTCCTGCATTACGGCGACATGACCGACTCGACCAATCTGCTGCGGTTGATGAACGAAGTGCAGCCGACCGAGGTCTACAACCTGGCGGCGCAGAGCCACGTGCAGGTGAGCTTCGAGACGCCGGAATACACGGCCAATACCGACGCGCTCGGAACGCTGCGCGTGCTGGAGGCGATCCGTATCCTGAAGATGCAGGACCGCGTGCGCTTCTATCAGGCGTCGACCTCCGAGCTGTTCGGCAAGGTGCGCGAGACGCCGCAGCGCGAGCTGACGCCGTTCTATCCGCGCAGCCCCTACGCCGTCGCCAAGCTCTATGCCTACTGGATCACGGTGAACTACCGCGAGGCCTACGGCATGCATGCCTCCAACGGCATCCTGTTCAATCACGAATCGCCGATCCGCGGCGAGACCTTCGTGACGCGCAAGATCACGCGCGCCGTCGCGGCCATCGAGCGCGGCTATCAGGACCGGCTCTATCTCGGCAATCTCGATGCCAAGCGCGACTGGGGCCATGCACGCGACTATGTCGAGGGCATGTGGCGCATCCTCCAGCAGGAAGAGGCCGACGATTACGTGCTGGCGACGGGTGAGACTCACACGGTGCGCGAGTTCGTCGAGCTCGCCTTCGGGCAGATCGGCCGCGACATCGAATGGCAGGGTTCCGGCGACGACGAGCGCGGTTGCTGCAAGCGCACCGGCCAGATATTGGTAGCGCTGGATCCGGCCTATCGCAGGCCCACCGAGGTCGATCTTCTCCTCGGCGATCCTGCGAAGGCCATTACCAAGCTCGGCTGGCGGCATCGCACCAGCTTCCCGCAACTCGTCGCCGAGATGGTCGAAGCCGACCGTGTCATCCTGAAAGGAATGGGAGAGCGTTATGCCCAGCAACCCACCCTACACGCTGCGCAATAAGCGGATCTGGGTCGCGGGCCATCGCGGCCTGGTCGGCAGCGCTCTGGTCCGTCGCCTGCAAAGCGAGGGCTGCGAGGTCGTCGTGGCACCGCGCGAGTCGGTGGATCTGCGCCATCCCGATCAGGTCGAGCGCTGGATGCGCGAAGCCAAGCCGCAGGCGGTGTTCCTCGCGGCAGCCCGGGTCGGCGGCATCTATGCCAACGACACGCGGCCGGCCGAGTTCATCTACGACAACCTGATGATCCAGTCGAACATCGTCGAGGCGTCGCGCCGTGTCGGCGTCGAAAAGCTGATGCTGCTCGGCTCGTCCTGCATCTATCCGCGGCTGGCGCCGCAGCCGATCCCGGAGTCGGCGCTGCTCACCGGTGCGTTGGAACCGACCAACCAGTGGTATGCCGTTGCCAAGATCGCCGGCATCAAGCTCGGGCAGGCCTATCGCAAGCAGTATGGTTGCGACTTCATCTCGGTGATGCCGACCAATCTCTACGGCCCGGGCGACAACTTCGATCTCCTGCAGAGCCACGTCGTGCCCGCCCTGCTCGTCAAGGCGCATCAGGCCAAGCTCGCGCAGGCGCCGGCCATGGAGGTCTGGGGGACCGGCGCGGTCCGCCGCGAGTTCCTGTTCGTCGACGATGCCGCCGACGGCATGGTCTATTTCATGCAGCATTACTCCGACGAGGGGATCGTCAACCTGGGCTGCGGCTCGGATGTGCCGATCCGCGATCTGGTCGAGCTGATCTGCAAGGTCGTGGGCTACAAGGGCGGGATCCGCTTCGACACCTCGCGGCCGGACGGCACGCCCCGCAAGATGATCGACACGTCCTTCGCGGCCTCGCTGGGCTGGCGTGCCCGAACCTCTCTGCAGGCCGGGCTCGAGGAAACCTATCGCTGGTACATCGACAATGTCGCGTCCGAAAAACGGCGCGCCGTCGCCTGACGCGGAGCTAGCGACAGGACATCTCGACGCCGATCTTGGCCGGCGCTCGCGACGTGGCGGCGTGTTGCTCATGGGCGCGCAGGCCGTGCGTGTCCTCGGGCAGCTCGTGACCCTGGTGATCCTGGCGCGGATCCTGCCGCCGGCGGCGTTCGGCCTGCTGGCGATGGTCGCTTCGCTCAACCTGGTCCTCGACCTTCTCAAGGAACTCGGCCTCTCGTCGGCGACCATCCAGAGGAACGATCTCACCCAGGCACAGGTCTCGGCGCTGTTCTGGATCAACGCCGGGGCTGGCTTCCTGCTCGCGGCGTTGCTGGCCTTGGTGGCCCCCTTGCTGGCGGATTTCTACGATCAGCCCGACCTGACGGCGGTTGCCCGCTGGCTGGCGCTGGGGTTCGCCATGAGTGGCCTTACGGTGCAGCATTGGGCCCTGCTGCGCCGCCAGATGCGATTTGGCGCCATCGCCGGCCTGGAAACGGTGGCCGACTATGCGGGCTATGCCGCGGCGATCGGACTGGCGGTGGCAGGCGAGGGCTACTGGGCGCTCGTCGCCCAGCGCCTGATCACGCCGGCCGTGCTGATGGTCGGAAGCTGGCTGGTCTGTCGCTGGCGGCCGGCGCGGCCGGCGGCCGCGCCGGGCCTGCGCGAGCTGCTGAATTTCGGCGCCTCCGTCACCGTCAGCGGCTTTGCCACGGCGCTGTCCCGCAGCTTCGACCAGATCATGATCGGCTGGCTCTGGGGCGCGGCGACGCTCGGCCTGTACGAACGCACGGCGCGCCTGTTGATGCTGCCCGTCAATGCCATCAACGCGCCGGTCTATTCGGCGGGCATGCCGGCGCTCAGCCGCCTCGTCGAGCAGCCGGACCGCTATCGGGTGATGTTCCGGCAGATGGTTCAGAAGCTCGGCCTGCTCACCATGCCCGTCTTCGCCGTTGCCGCCCTCACCGCCGACTGGATGGTGGAGATCCTGCTCGGCCGCTCCTGGGAGGCGGCGGTTCCCCTGGTGTCGCTGTTCAGCGCGACGGCGATCTTCCTGCCGGTGATGCTGTCGATGGGGCTTCTCTTCCTCTCCCAGGGGCGAACGAGGGAGTTCCTGCGGGCAAACCTGCTCGATGCCGGCCTCTGCCTGGCCGCGATCGTCGCCGGCTTGTCGTGGGGCAGCGTGGGCGTGGCGGCAGGACTGGCCATCGCCACTGTCGCCGTACGCACGCCGCTTGCCTTCTGGCTGGCCACGCGGCGTGGCCCGGTGCATCTCGGCGACGTCTGCCGGGCCGCCGCGCCGCCGGCGTCGGCGGCCGTCGCGGCCGCGGCGGCCGTCCTGTCCGTCCGTGCCCTCGTGCCGCATAACTTTACCCTGGAATCGGTGACGGCGGTCGGCGCGGCCGCTTCGGTGAGCATCCTGATCGTGCTGCTGCTCTGGCCGGAGACCCGGCGCGAGCTGCGCTCGGGCGCCCGCCACGTTGCCGTTTACCTCCGACGTCGGCGCGCCGTTCTCGAGCCGTAGCCTGGCGCGCTTCCAGCCAGGCTCTCCGCTCAAAGCTTCTGCGCAGAGCTACTGGAGTGCTTGGCATTCGGTGGCAATCAGCCAAGTGCTCCGGCGACCTGCGCTCGAATGGAAGCGCGTAGAGCCAGACCGAAAGCGAGCCATATGAAGTTGTTCCATGTGCCCATGGTGACTACCAGTGGTGGCGAGCCAATCAGCGAAGGTAATCACATCACAGGCATAGAATAACCTCCTGCGATGGCAACTATCGGTAGACGTCGCGCCGGCATTCCCACGCTGTCAATGCCATTGAACCGCTGATGCGGCGTCTCGGCACGCCAGCGCCTAGCATCGTTCAATTACTGCAACGGCAGGAAGTTCAGTTAGATGTAAGCCTACGTTCGAACATGCCCGGGCCTCGATACCCTGCCGACCAGGTGCCCCCTGGTTTCGGATGACCTCTTGGGCGTGAATTAGCGACTTTCTATGCTGTTGGAATCACAAGAGATACAGTCGCGGAATTAAGGGACACGCGACAGCGCCGCTCCTCTCGCAAAGCGGGCCGAAACGGCAACCAGCATGAGTATTCCATAGAGCTATCGCCGCTAGAGCTCTAACAACCCGATCAGCGCATGATGAGTCCGCCATCCACCGAGATGGATTGGCCGGTCACGTAGCTGGAAGCTGAGCTGCACAGCCACAGCACGGCGTCGGCGATCTCTACAGCGTGGCCGTGCCGGCGCATGGGGATGCCTTCGACCATGGCGTCCAGTGCTTCCTTCTGGCCCGAGGCGGCCATCTGTTCCGCCATCGGCGTCCAGATCAGGCCCGGGCACACGGCATTGACGCGGATGTTGCGGGTGGCATATTCCAGCGCGGCGCTCTTGGTCAGGCCCAGAACACCGTGCTTGGCCGCGTGGTAGGTGCCGCGCTCGGCGCCGCCCACCAGCCCGCCCAGCGACGAGCAGTTGACGATGGCGCCGCTTCCCTGCTGCCGCATGTGCTGCAACTCGTACTTCATACAGGCCCAGATGCCGCGCAGATTGACCGAGTTGACGCGGTCGAAGTCCTCGGGCGTGGCGTCTGCCGTCTCCGCGAGGGCGTTCTGGATGCCTGCGTTGTTGAAGGCCACATCCAGGCGGCCAAACGTGGAGACGGTTTCCTTGACCATCGCCTCGACTTCGCCCAGGTCGGCCACGTCGCAGCGGATGCCGATGGCCTTGTACCCAGCCGTCACCAGATCGTCGGCGGCGGCGCGCGCGCCGTCACCATTCACGTCCGCCAGCGCGACGGAGGCGCCCGCCTGGGCGAACGCTTTGGCGGTTGCCAGGCCAATGCCCGATGCTGCGCCGGTGACCAGCACAACTTGGTTCTCGAAGGAGATTTTCATGAATGTCATTTCTTTTGTTGGATGAAAAGTTTGGATGACGGTGGCCCGGCTCCCGGCCGCCATCTCTTCTCGGAGCTATGCCCGTGGGCCTATTGGGCGGAAGTCTTCACCGCTTCCACGGCGGGCTGGCGAACGCGATACACCTTGGCAGCGGTGCCATGGAACAGCGCGGCCTTCTCATCGGCCGAGGCCGACCGGACGATGTGCTTCAGCGCGTTCCACAGTGGTACGAAGCCTGCGGATCGGCCGTCCGGGGGATAGTTGCTTTCCATCAAGCAACGGTCGGTGCCGAACGCGTCGATAGTGGCTTCCACATAGGGGCGCCAGGCCGCCGCCAGCTCCCGGTATCCGATGGGGTTTTTGCGTTCCTCGAATCGGAAACCCCAGAAAGGCATTCCCAGGCCACCCACCTTGCAGTGGATGTTCTGTCGCCGGCCCGCCTCGATCATCAGCCGGCGGTACTCGCGGAACACCTGCTGCCTGGCGGCCTCATCCAGCTCCATTGCTATCGCGTGGCCGCAATGATTGAGCACGATTGTGGTTTCGGGAAAGGCATCCGCCAGTTCAATCACCTCTGGCAACTGGTGATGGAAGACCGCCGCATCGAAACTCAAACCGCGCTTCGCAAGGTGGGCAAACGCCGGACGAAAGCCCGGGCTCTTCATCACCCCGCCCGGCGGTCGGGTCGGAATGAATCGGTATGGCGCCTCGGACGGGTCTTCGATGGTGACCTGGCGCACGCCCCGGAAACGATCTGGCGCGCTCTCCATCGCCCGGTCCAGCAGTTCGGCCACCCGGTCGCCCAGCCGCAGATCGGCGTGGCCCACGATGGCGGCGCAGGCGCGGCAGCCATAGCGGCCGCTGTCGCACATCGCGCCGATGCCATTGGCGAACTCGATCTCGCCGAGCGGCCGGAGAACTTCGGGGCCATCGGTTCGCGCAAAGGTCAAGGTTTCCACGTACACCGAAGCGACAACCCGATGGCCGGCGCGCGTGTCCGCTAGGTAATCGTCGATCATGTAGCGCAAGCCCGGCCGGTCGAACAGGTGGTGGTGCGCGTCGATGATCGGCAGGTGCGGCTCCAGGATGGGTTCGTCGCGCCCCACCTGCATCTGATGATAGTCGCTGGACGATCGCGTTTGAGCGCGCGCCACGGAGACGGCTACGGGGGCAGCGAGTGCGAGCGCGAGCAGGTTTCGGCGGTTCATCTCATCGCCCCGGCGATAGTCGCAGCAAGCGGTCCTTCGAGGGGCCTTCCCCCCTCGGCGACCGATTCGTCGTGATCACGTAGAGGTCGCGCCCGACCGGCAGCACGTCCCGGATGCGGTCGCCAGAACTGAACACGCGCTTGAGCGTCTTGGCCCCTTCGTCCACCACCAACAGTTCGCGCGAACCGAGCGCCGCGACCAGCAGCTCGTTGCCGGCGAATGCAGCGCCGGCTGGCGCCCAGGTGCTGCGGCCAGATTCGATCCAGGCAGGCTCCATGCCGTTGCGCCGCTCGGCGCCTTGGGCCAGCGGCCAGCCGTAGTTCACGCCTGGCCTGATCCGGTTGATCTCGTCGTGGCCGGACTCGCCATGCTCGACCACGAACAATTCGCCGGCCGGATTCCATGCCATGCCCTGCGGATTACGATGCCCGTAGGAGTAGATCAGCGAGCTCGGGAAGGGGTTGTCGTGCGGCGCCCGACCATCCAGTGTCATGCGCAGCACCTTGCCGGCCAGGTTGCTCCGGTCCTGCGGCCGCTCGTGGTTGGCCGTCCAGCCGGTGGTCACGTACAAGTGCCCGTCCGGCCCGATGGCGATGGCCCCGCCATTGTAGAGCCGGTGACCGGGAATACCGGCCAGCAGCACGCGGGTTTCGCGCCAGGCGTTGCCGTCGAACCGCGCCTCGATGACCTTGTTGGTCAGGCCCGCATCGGAGCGGTACGAGTGGTAGAAGTAGGCGACGCCGCTTTGCGTAAAGTCGGGCGACAGCGCCATGCCGAGCAGGCCCGCGCCGTTTTCGTCCACGATGGGGGCGGAGGTCTGGAGCGCGTAGCGCCTCTGCCGGCTGCTCTCAATTACGACGATGTTGCCGGCCTTCTCGGTCAGCAGGAAGCGATTGTCGGCGCGCGCGATGTCCCACGGATAGTCGAGGTCGTCGCTCACCACCTGCATGGACCAGTCGCCGAGCGCGGTGTCCTGGATGCGCACGGCGGCGGCGGCAGCCTGCGCCAGAGCCGCTGGGGGGGCACACACCGATAGCGCCTGGATGCACAGGACGATGAGCAATGGCTTCATGTCCGCGCGCCCCCTGCCGTCTGTTGCTTTACAGGTGCCTGCCGAAGAACTCGGCCATCTTGTCCATGGCGGGCGCCATGTACTGCGGCTTGTCGTACAGGTCGAAGTACGAGTTCGCTGAACTTGCGCATCTCGGCGCGCTCGCCCGCGATCAGCAGCACCAGCCTGGGCGAGATCAGATCCATATGTTTCAGCGGGAAGTACGGCATGTGCAGGCCGGGGCTGGTCACGACGAAGCGGTTGCGGGCGTCCGGATGCGCGCACGTTCGTGACTCCGGGTCGGCGAAGGCGTAGCAGCGCGTCGCCGCCATCAATCATCAGCCTCCGACCTGCTTTTGCTGCGAGGCGGGGTAGCGATCACCCACGATCTGGATCTTGGAGACGGCAGTCTCCAGTTCCTGCACTTCGGCCGGGGTTAGCGTCACCTCGGCAGCCCGCAGGTTTTCGTCCAGATGGGCCAGCTTGGTGGTGCCGGGAATCGACACGATCCAGGGGGCCTTTGCCGTCATCCAGGCCAGTGCCACCTGCGCGGAGGTGATCCCTCGGGTTCTGCCAAACGTATTTAGTACTTCCACAACCGCCAGATTCGCGCGGATGGCTCCCGGCGTGAAGCGCGGAAGCGTGTTGCGGTTGTCATTGCCCGAGTCAAAGCGCGTGTACTCGGTAATGCCACCGCCAAGGAAACCCCGATTGAGTGGGCTGTAGGGCACGAAACCAATGCCGAGTTCCTGGAGCACCGGAAACACTTCCCTTTCCTGTTCTCGCCACATCAGGTGGTACTCGCTCTGCACCGCGGTCACCCGCTGCACGGCGTGGGCACGGCGAATGGTCTGCGCATTGACCTCGCAAAGTCCGAAACGCTGGACCTTGCCTTCGCGGATCAGGTCTTTGACGGTGCCAGCCACGTCTTCGATGGGAACAGCGGGATCGAGTCGGTGCTGGTAGAACAACTCGATGGTTTCAACTCTCAGGCGCTTGAGCGACTCCTCCGCGACACGGCGGATGTTCTGGGGGCTGCTATCCAACTCGCCTTCGATGTACTTGCCATCAACGATGCGGTGGCCGAACTTGGTCGTCACACTTACTTTGCCCCGGAACGGGTACAGCCCTTCACCGGCCAGATCTTCGTTGATAAGCGGCCCATAGACCTGGGCAGTGTCGAACAGTGTGACACCACGCTCGGCAGCCTGACGCAGCAGCTCCAACATGGACTTGCGATCGGGATGGACGCCTCGGTTGTAGTTCATGCCCATGACGCCGAATCCCAGGGCAGATACCTCCATGCGGGAGTCGGCTGAACCAAGAATCCGGCGCTTGGTGATGATGGGTAGCTTCATGGCATTGCTCATCGGTGACGTTGCTGTCGCCTGTTGCGCGGCGGCCGCTCCCATCATGAGCGGCGTAGCGCACATGGCTACCCCGACCGTAGCGCTCGCCTTCAGCATGCTGCGTCGGCGAGACGAGATTTGCTCGTTCATGGGGTCTGCTCCTTCGATATTCAGATGACAAGAAGCGCCTTACAGCGACGCGACGATCCAGCCTGCACCTAAAGTCCACAGATTCGGACGACCGTGACGTTCAGCGCCATCCTGGCGCCCATCCGGGGCACTCAATTGGTAATCCTTTCAAGGGCTCAAGACGGTCTAGTTGAGCGCTTTAACGGCGCCGTTATGCTCACAGGGCTTGGCCTTCTGGGCAGGTGGCCAGGCCTCCGTGGCCGATACTGAACGCTGGACTGAACGTTAGGTCGCGCGCTCAATTTTGAGTAGACGGCGGAATTCGCATGCCGCCATAAGCGTCATTCATGAATTGAGGCATTCAGTTCGGGCGGCTTTCGAGCACATGCCAGGCGAGGCCTGTAACAGAGTTAAGGTCCTATAAGGGGGGCATCAATGTCGCGCGACAGCTTCGGCGACCTACTGGCCTTCATCGTTGTTGCTCGTGCGCGCAGCTTCACGCGCGCGGCCGCCCAGCTTCGGCTCACACAACCAGCCTTGAGCTACACCGTCCGAGCGCTGGAGGAAAAGCTGGGCGTTCGTCTACTCATGCGCAGCGCGCGCGGCGTCTGGCCCACCGAGGCGGGCCAGCGGCTGCTGGATCGTCTGGCGCCTGAGTTCGACGAGATCGAGGCCGAGATCCAGTCGCTCGGCGAGTTGCGAGACGAACCCATGGGAACGATCCGCATCACCGCCATCGACTACGCCATCAGGAGCACGCTTTGGCCCAAGCTGGCGAAGTTCCTCCCGAAATACCCCATGATCAAGGTCGAGTTGATCAATGAGTACCAGAGCGTCGATATCGTTGCGCGCGGCTACGACGCCGGAGTGCGTTTCGGCCAGGAGCTGGCGCAGGATATGATTTCAGTGCGGATCGGCCCGGACGTTCGTAACATGGTAGTGGGATCGAAGTCCTATTTCGCGGGGCGGCTGCCGCCAAGAACGCCGCGCGACCTTACCGAGCACATGTGCATCAACCTGCGCACATCCACTTATGGTGGTCTCTACGAGTGGGAGTTCACCAAGGGCAAGCGCGCAGTGAACGCCCGGGTGGATGGAACGGTCAGCTTCAATAACGCCTACGACATTTTCGAGGCGGCCAAGGCTGGGTTCGGGCTGGCCTACTTACCAGAGGACATGGTTCGCCCCTACCTCTCGAAGGGGCAGCTCATCTCAGTGCTGGAAGACTGGTGCCCGGTGTGGCCCGGATTCCATCTCTACTATCCGAATCGGCGCCAGCCTTCGCGTGCGATGACCTTGCTGGTCGAAGCCTTGCGTTACAGGCTGTAGGAGCGGAGCACCTTGTATGCCCGGTGAAAACTTTCGCGACATCCTCGCCTTTCTTGCGGTGGCGCGGGAGCGCAGCTTTACTCGTGCAGCAGCTCACCTGGGCGTTTCTCAGTCTGCGCTCAGCCACACCGTTCGAGCGCTGGAGGCGCGGCTGGGGTTACGCTTATTGACGCGGACGACCCGCAGCGTGTCGCCGACGGAGGCAGGAGAACGCTTGGTCCAGAGAGTGGCCCCTCGTTTCGCGGCGATCACCGAGGAAATGGCCGCATTCGAGGCGCTGCGCGACAAGCCCGCCGGGACCGTGCGCATCACGGCCTCGGATTTCGCGGCAAACACGATCCTCTGGCCCCAGCTCTCCAAGCTTCAGCCGAAGTATCCCGATGTCAAGATCGAGGTGGCGATCGAGCCGGGACTAACCGACATCGTGGCGGAACGTTTCGATGCAGGCGTTCGTTTTGGCGATCAGGTTGCCAAGGACATGACGGCGGTTCGGATTTCGCGGGACATCCGAATGGTGATCGTCGGTGCGCCGTCCTACCTGGAAGAGCGTCCGCCGCCCAAGGTCCCATCAGACCTGACCGAGCACGAGTGCATCAACCTGCGCTTCGCCATGCGTGGCGACGTGTACGCCTGGGAACTCGAGAAGGGGAATCGAAACCTGCAGGTCCGAGTTGGAGGTCCATGGACGTTCAATTGCATTTACCCGGCTGTTGAGGCTGCGCTGGCCGGGTTTGGCTTGGCCTATATGCCGGAAGAACTGGCTCGTTCCCACATCAAGAGCGGTCGCCTGCTACCAGTCCTCAAGGACTGGTGTCCAACCTTCCCCGGTCTTCACATCTTCTTTGCAAGTCGGCGTCAATCGTCGCCGGCGCTGTCGCTGATCGTCGAGGCGCTGCGTTATCGGCGCTAGCGCGATTCGGTATGGTACGACTCAATTCATGAGCATGGTTTATAGTGGCATGTAGTTTCTGGCGTCTATTCGAGTGAAGCCCCTCCATCTACATCTGACGAACGCTGATCGTTACCGCCGGATGCCGCTGGACGCAGTGCGATGGCGAACCCATCGTCGAGTTCCACGCGGGCGAAGTCATCAGGTGCCCGCCCGGCCAGCGGCATTGGCGCGGCGCTTCGCCGACGACGGCGATGATCCACATCGCGATCCAGGAACCGCTGCATGGCAAGAACGTGGAATGGATGGAGAACGTCACCGACGAGAAATACCTCGCCGGTCCGCCGCGCGGCTGAGCCGCTTTACATCAGGAAAGAAAGCTCATGCACGCGTTCCTCAAGCTTGCCCTGTGCGCGACTATTCTGCAGGCAACTATAGTCCTACCCGCACAGCCGCAGACCAACCCGTCCGCAGGCGAGCAGCAAATCACACGGGCGGGCGACCAGCCCTCTGCTGCTGGTCCGGCCGAATTCTTCACCGGCCGCGTGCGGATCGATCCGGTCTGGCCTGCCGATACGAACATCAATGCCTCCGGCGGCCAGGTCACCTTCGAGCCGGGTGCACGTTCCGCGTGGCACACCCATCCTGCGGGGCAGCGACTGGTGGTGACCGCCGGCGTGGGCCTGACGCAGGAATGGGGTAAGCCCGTGCAAGTCATCCGCCCCGGCGACGTGGTCTGGTGCCCACCCGGCGTCAAGCATTGGCATGGCGCAGCACCGACCACGGGAATGACCCACTTGGCTGTCACCGGGATGGTGGATGGCAAGAACGTCACATGGATGGAGAAAGTTACCGATGAGCAATACAGCGCTCGTTAAGCACCATCGGGCAAGCCTTCGTGCCAGTGCGGCGGCTTTGTTCCTGGGTCTGCTCACTGTATTGAGCCCAGCATCCTATGCGCAGGACACCAAGCAAATGAACCAAGCTCAGGCCACTGCGCTCAGCGCCTCCGACATCCTTACCGCCCGCCAGCAGGCCATCGTCCCCATCGGGGCCTTCGCTGCAGCGGGGGACATCCCCAAACTGAACACGGCTTTGAATCAAGGGCTGGACGCTGGCCTGTCGGTCAGTGACACCAAGGAGATCCTGGTGCAGCTCTACGCTTACGCGGGCTTTCCACGCAGCCTCAATGCGCTGGGCGAACTGATGAAGGTGCTGGAGGCACGCAAGCAGCGCGGCATCCAGGACGCACCCGGTCATCTGCCCAGCCGTGCCATTCCGAAGGGTGACGCGTTGCTGGCCACGGGCACGGCCAACCAGACCAAACTCGCGGGTGCGCCGGTCAAGGGGCCGCTGTTCGACTTCGCTCCCACCATCGATGAGTACCTCAAGGCGCATCTGTTCGGTGACATTTTCGAGCGCGACAACCTCGACTGGCAAAGCCGCGAGTTGGCTACGGTGGGCATGCTGTCGGCTCTGCCGGGCGCTGAGTCGCAGTTGCAGTCGCACATGCGCATCAGCATGAACGTCGGCCTCACAATCCACCAGTTGCGCCAACTCGCCCAGGTTCTCGCCGATCGGGTGGATTCTGAACATGCCCGCCGCGCGCGCGAAGCGCTTGAGCGGCAACTAGCCGCCAAACCCGGAGTCAAATGACTAATCGAGCTCTTCCGCGAGACGTTGGCCGTTCTCGAGGGCCCACTTCACGAATGTGAGAGCGGCGATGTTGCAACTGTCTCGAGCGCGGTGGTGCTCATCTGAAAGGTGAGGCGCGATACGCCGCCCAGCGCTTCACCGGCAGGGAGCATGTTGGCGGCGACGGTCGTCGGCGCGCCGACCAGGAACGCCCTGCTCGGCTAGCCCAGTCAAGCGGTGATCGACCCAGCCCGAGTGCCGACGGGGCTGGACCGAATACCGGGAGCGCCAACAGCCGCATGTTCAGAACCTGAAGGTCGTCTGTGCGCCAACCATCTTGATGGTCCGCGCGGACCCGACGTCACGAATGGATGGACCGGGATCGACGGCGGGTACGTCATCTGCATCTCAGTCCGACCGGGAAGTGATCGAGCGACATACTCGTGCTCCTGTCCTTAGATTGTTGGTGTCGTTGCCCGGCGGGTGTGGCCCTGGGGCGACGGAACGGTGAGGAGTGCGGCCGACAGACCCGTGCTCAGAACCTGAAGGTCGCCATCGCGCCAAGCATTGTGATGGTCTTCGCAGGACCCGTCTCCTCGATGAACGCACCAGGTTCGAAGGCGCTCGCCGACACCGACAAGTTCAGCTCGGGCGTCGCTTGCCATGCTATGGTCAGTTCGAGTTGCCCGCCGATGAAACGCGCGTCACTGCTTTGGCCGCTCCGAACGAGGTTTCCTGGGAGACCATAAATCCCATCATTCAAGCTCTGTCGCCAGTAAGCTGCGCCCACCAGCGAGACCGCAACGTCCTTGTACGGCTGGACGGTGATGGCCGGACGGATATGGATCAGGTTGCGCGGCCCGATCGGAGACAGGGCGCCGAAATACTTGCCTCTGGGAAATAGGGGATTAAACGTCCCAAGCGTCGGATCGTTCGGGTCGTCATCCCCCGAGATCACATCGGCCGTGAGGCTGATGTCGGGCCGCAGCGGAGTTTCAAGAAAGAGATAACCTATTTGGCCACCGACACCCCAAGCCGCCACACGATGACCGGAGAATGTCCCGAGCTGGAGCGCGCCCTCGACATTCCAATACCAAGGCCCCTTGTTTCCGAAGATCCGGCTCCCGAAGGTGTGGATCGTTGCTTCGCCGGCGCCCTGGTCAAAAATCGCGTTGCTGTCGCGGAAGCCAAGATAGAAGACATCGACCCCGGTCGACCGGTTCTGAGACAGCCACTGTGTTGCATAGGCACCCCAGATCGCCTTCTGGCGCGAGGTGCGATCGTCGAAATCGCCTGGTAAATTGTCGACCGGACGGAAATACAGCGCCGTCACCTGCCAAGTCTCGCTCGAGAGCGTTGCATCGAAGCCGTCGAAGGCTTGTGGGATGTTCGTGCCATAGCGCGTGTCGAGAAAGCGCCCCCCGCCCAGATAGACCAATTTTCGTCCTGCCGACATCCGCAGCGAAGTGTGCTCTGCCACATCAACCTCGATCTCGGCGAAGCCTTGCAGCAGATCTGCGCCGGTCGTGTCGACCGGTCGCTTGGGGCGGTCGGTGCCAGTGATCGTGGAGAGGATCGGCTGCGCGAAGAACCGCACTCTTCCGATATGGAGATCAGCGTAGGGCATGAATCGGTGCCAGATAAAGTGATCGTCGGGCGCCGATCCCCAATTCACGTTCTGATAGCCCTCGTAGCGCGACCGCGCTTCGAGGCCCGTCGTTAGATAGATCGAGCCATCGTCATTCAACGGGATGTATTTGAACGGCTCGGTCCACCGTCCGGTCCGAATTGCAGGATCGGCAAGTTTGGACCAGTTCTCCGAATACCGTTCGTTAGTGAGCGTCGGGGCACGCTCCAGATCCGTCGAGACCTGCGCTTCGGCTGCGACCGGCATGGATGCTATGGCCATTAGGTGAAGGACGCGCCAAGAACGCCGGAGCCCGCACAATAGACCTCGAAGATGGCGTCGAATACGGCAGCCGCGCGCTCGATGCACGGAACAATTCCGTGCAACATGGCGAACGGGAGTGACGGGGGCCAACACCCGAGCTGCTTCGCAACAGGCCATCGCGCGGACCCCCCTCATCCGCCGGGATCAGCCAGCTACTGGCGTGTTGAGGAGCTGCTGTTCCCAAAGATACGCGATGCCGCTGCCGGCGAAGTGCTGGATGAGAATCTCGGTCAGTTCCTCGGCATGCTCGGTGCGTGCCCAGTCGCGCTGCCATTCGCCAGCGAGCGCCATCACGGTCATCACGTTCGCGCCGGCGGCGATCATTCGCTGGACGGCAACTTCGTGAGACTCCTTCGAAATCCCGCCCGACGCGTCGGTGATCACGGTCACGTCCCAGCCTTCGCCGGCGGCCTGGATGACAGGCATCGCGACGCAGACCTCGGTCCACAGGCCGGCGATGATCAGCTGCTTGCGTCCGGTCGCTTTGACGACGTTCACCACATTCTCGTCCTGCCAGGTGTTCACCCAGGTGCGATCGATGACGTCCTGGTCCGGAAATACGTCGGTGATCTGCTTGAAGAGAAGTCCACCGCGCGCCGCGATCACGCTGGTGAGAATGGTCGGAACTTTGAAGGCTTTTGCTAGCTTCGCCAGCGCGGTCGTGGAGTTGACCACAGCTTGCGGATCGTGGCTGTTCAAGTTCGCGAGCTGATAGGGCTGGTGGTCGATCAGGACGAGGACCGAGTCTTCGGGACGAAGAAGCGAGTCGAGCCCGTTGCGAAAGGTCATGATGTTCCTCTGCTGCCGTTGGGTGGAATGTTTTGCGTGAGACAATCGCGAAGTGTCTCCGCCGAGGAATTGGCATTCCTGTTTCCGATGCAGTAGCGTCGCTTCGTGGTGAGCTGTGTCGCACATTCGGGAACGCTGAATGGAAGTCGAAGACTTGCGTACGTTCGTCGAAGTTGCCGACGCGGGGGGCGTGTCGCCTGCCGCGCGACGACTTGGTGTGTCTAAATCCATCGTCAGTCGGCGGCTTTTGCGACTTGAAATGGAGCTCGGTGTGCAGTTGCTGGCCCGCACGACCCGCGGCGCGGCACTAACAGAAGCCGGGATCACCTTTCGGGATCATGCTGCCAGGGTCTGTGCCGAGATCGATATTGCCAGAGAAACGATTCGCCCTGCCGGTGATCTTCGCGGTCGACTCCGCGTCGCGGCGCCGTTGTCATTTGGACCGACGCACTTCGCAGCCGTCCTCGCTGAGATGGCGCTGCGCCATCCGGAACTGCATATCCATACAAGCTATACGGATCGGTTTGTCGACCTGATCTCGGAGGGGTTCGATTGCGCGATCCGCGTCGGTAAGCTGGCCGACTCCAACCTGATCGCCAGGAAGATCGGCCCGATCAACGCGAAGTATGTCGCGTCGCCATCCTATATCGAAAGGCACGGGTCGCCGGAAACCCCTGAAGAGTTGATGACACATCAGGCCGTGATGCAGGGCACGGAAACATGGCCCCTGCTGGACGGCGACACGGTCATCGAGGCCCGGCCGCTTGGACGGTTCAAGGCCGACAACGGTGCCGCCTTGGTTGCCGCTGCACTGGCCGGGGTCGGTGTCGCCGTCCTCCCTATCGGCTTGATCCAGGATCATCTTGATTCTGGCGCACTGTTGCCAGTGATGACGCGCTATCCTGTCCCTGAACATGGCGTCTATATTGTCCGGCCCCCGGGCCAGCATCCGGCGCGCAAAATACGCGTGCTAACTGAGATGCTGATCGAGTGCTTCAAGAACCCATCACATGTTGCGGACAGCGCATCGGACTGAAACAGTAAGCGGCCGCGCTGGATCAGATTCCCTAGTTCCGTCGCTGAGCGCCTGCGGGCGACATACGACGTAGCGCGAAGCAACCTATTCCAAGCGATACAAACCGGGGAACGTGCTTTCCGCTACAACGTCGGTTCAGCCGGACCGGCTGACAACAAGCAACCAGCATTGGAACGGCGCGGGTAGCGGTGCGCCCTCGTAAGCCAAAAGGAAAAGGCGGAATCCACTTTGTCGAACCCCGGCGACATTCGTAGCGCGTGGCCCCGGCGCGCCATTCGGTCGCCGGGCCTGTTCGAGGTGCCCCCATGCTACGAAATGTTAATCGGCACGTGGTCTCGGCACCGACCGGCAGCACAAGATGCAGCAAGTGTTGGTTGGGCCGGTGTCCGAATGGCGCGCCGATTTACAGGCGTGACCTTCAACGGAACTGCAGTCCCGTGAAGTCACCCGACGCGCGCCAGGCATCGAGGTATCGGAAGTAGGCGCTTGCCCCGGCGGGATAGCCGACCGCGAGTCGCTGGATCGGCGTCGGCGCCTGGCCCTCGTTGTTGTAGTAGCCGGGGGTGCAGTCCGGGGCGCCGGTCAAGCGCGGCGGTGATTTGAGCAGCGTCTCGAGCCAAGCCTCTTGCGCGGAGCGTTCCACCTCGACCTCGTGCAGCCCGCGATTGACCGCATGGGCGACGACATCGGCGATGGCGCCGGCCGAGGCGGTCAGGTTGTGCGGGATGTTGGAGATCAGGTTCGCGCCCTGGGTCGGCTGTACGAAGAAAGCGTTCGGGAAGCCGTGTGTGTGGATGCCGTGCAAGGACTTCATGCCCTCGCGCCACGCTTCGGACAGCGTGAGGCTGTCACGCCCGACAACCTCGAAGCCCGAACGGCTGCGGAAATCGGTGCCCACCTCGAACCCGGATGCGAAGACGATGCAGTCGACCGCGTATTCGACGCCTGCAACGACGAATCCGGTCTCGGTAATCCGCTCCACGCCCTTGCCGTCGGTATCGACCAGCTTGACGGAGGGCGTGTTGAACGCCTGGAGATAGGCATCGTGGAAGCAGGGCCGCTTGCAGAGCTGGCGATACCAGGCCTTCAGTTTGCCGGCCGTTTCACTGTCGCTGACGACGGAGTCGACCCGCGCGCGGACTTCATTCATCTTCTCGAAGTCGGCGTTCTCGAACGCCGCCAGCATCGCCGCCTGCGTGCGGTTTTCGCGCGGCAGGCCGGCCAATTCCTTACGGATGCGCCGCGCAAGCTCCGTCCAGCCGTCCTGCACCAAATCCTCGACGTCCTTGCCGCCCGTCTGGCTGTCCGTGAAGTTCTCCAGCCAGCGGCCCTGCCAGCCGGGCGTGGCGACCTCGGCGAACCAGTCGGGATCGATCGGCCCGTTGTTGCGTACGTCGACGGAGGAAGGCGTTCGCTGCACGACGTAAAGCTGCTTTGCCCAGCGCGCGAGGTGGGGCACGGCCTGCACGGAGGTTGCGCCCGTGCCGATGATCGCCACGCGCTTGTCGGCGAGCCTGTCGAGCGACGCATCCTTCGGATCGCCGCCAGTATAATCGTAGTCCCACCGGCTCGTGTGGAAGGCATGTCCCTTGAAGGTCTCGATGCCGGGGATGCCCGGCAGTTTCGGCACATGCAGCGGCCCGATTCCCATGCCGATATAGTCGCTGGTGAAGCAGTCGCCGCGGTTGGTCGAGACGATCCAGCGCCTTTTCGAGTCGTCCCATTCCAGATTCGTGACCTCGGTCTGGAACAGCGCATTTTCGTAGAGCCGGTACTGACGCCCGATGCGCTGGCACTGCTCGTATATTTCCGGTCCGTGCGCGTATTTCTCGGTCGGCCGGTGCCCCGTCTCTTCGAGCAGGGGCATGTAGACCATGGAGGCCGTATCGCATTGGGCACCAGGGTAGCGGTTCCAGTACCAGGTGCCGCCGAAGTCGCCGCCTTTCTCGACGATCCGCGCGCCGGGTATGCCCGCCTCGGCAAGGCGCGCGCCGGTCAACAGGCCGGCGAATCCGCCGCCGACGAAGGTGAACTGCACATGGTCGAACACGGGCGCGCGCTCGATCGGGGCCGTATAGGGATCCCTGTTGTAGTCGGCGAAGCGGCCGGTCAGGCGAATATACTGCGCGTTGCCGTCGGCGCGCAGTCGCTTGTCGCGTTCGGCGACGTATTTCGCAAGCAAGGCCTCCTTGTCGATGCGCTTGGCGCCGTCCGATGTAGCGGTCATGGGATTTACTCCAATTGTTGTTGACGACTTATAGGGCCGGCGGGCCCAGCGGTCGCGCCCGAGCTGCGGCCGAAAGGCGGAGTGTCGGGCATTGCTGCACAGGGACGGCGCTGGATTGCATGCTGGCACGCGCCGCAAGAAAGGCCAGATGGACAGGATAATGCGGAAGCCCAATCTTCTAATTGTTTCCGGCATTCCCGAGCAGGACGCCAAGACGACAATGCATGGCGACCACATGAGTGCTTGACGATGGTAGAAGTCCTCATGCGGACAGACGGTCCGCAAGCTACCGCCGCAAAGCATCGCGCAGTGGTAGAGTTCGTGACGCTGATGCGGCAACTCCAGGGATGACGGGAACATGATCCGTTTCAGGGACCGAGGCGCTCGCGGTCGCCATCGGGGCGGGCAGATCGATGCCCAGCATAGCTTCTCGTTCGCCGACTACAACGATCCCAAGCATATGGGATTTCGTGACCTCAGGGTGCTCAACGAGGACCGCATCGTTCCCGGGGCGGGACTGGCCGAGCACGCTCATCGAGATATGGAGATAGTGACCATCGTCTTGAAAGGCGCGGTCGAGCATCGTGACGATCTCGGCAATAGCGCGGTGATCCGGGCGGGCGAGGTGCAGCGTATGAGCGCCGGCACGGGCATTCGCCATAGCGAGCGCAATCCCAGCCCCGACGAGCGGACCCACTTGCTCCAGATATGGATTATTCCCGCCGAGACCGGCGGCGCGCCTTCCTACGAGCAGAAGTCCTTCGCGTCCGACGAGGCGCGCAACCGCTGGATCATCATCGCGAGCAGCGACGGGCGAGACGGATCGTTGACGCTGCGGCAGGATGCGTCGATGGAGCTGGCGCGGCTCGACGAGGGCGTCTCCCTCGAGCGCAGCCTCCAGCGGGGCCGCGGCTATTGGGTTCAAATCGTCGCGGGCATCATTGGCCTCAACGGAACCGAAATGCGCGAAGGCGATGGCGCCGCGATAACGTCGGAGGAAAGGCTCTCAATCGAGGCGGACAGCGACGCAGAGATATTGTTGATCGACTTGCCCTGACGAGTCTCGCTTCGTCGCGAACGCCTAGGCTCCGAAGAGCCGGTTCGCATACCTTGCTTTCCGACCTCCGCCGCGCGCGTGCTTTGATTGCGCAGCAGGTTGTCGCGGCCGCCACTCCCTCAGGGCAAGCCTGCGCGTCGCCATCCTGTTACGGCGTTTCACCGAGCAGCGCAGGCAGCGTGGCCGCCACCAAGCTTGCGATCATCGAGTTTCCACGCGCGTTCATGTGGGTGTGTGCGTAATGACGGTGTGGAGCCGGTTCGACGGCAAGCCGGGAATAGGTATCAATCGTGGCCAGGCCGCTGGCTGCAGCGCAGTCGAGAACGCATTGAGTTGCACGGCGTAGTCGTCTGGCCTCCGACTGATTAAGCCAAATCACTGGCGGATGCTGCGCCATAACCACCACTTTGATGCCGCGAGTTCTCTGCAGCTCCGCCAGCCGCCTGATGAGCAATTTGGCGATTTCCAGTCCGGCTCCGACCGGATGTACCCTGACGCAATAACCAAGAAGGTGCTGCAGGCGCGACGGGAGAGCTTCCACGAACTTGTTCTCAACAAGTTGTGCGCGGGCTCTCTGCGGTGGCGGGAGCTTGTGAAACCAGTGCCCCAGGTACGAATGGAATCGGCGCGGCAGCTTCGCCCAGGACGGTTCACCGGCCGGCTTGTAAGCCAATTGGCCGCCTTCGATCGCGAACCAGGGTTTGTCCCGCCACCACAGGGTACCCATTTCGGCTCGCCTCAGATTGTCTTCAATGAAGCTCACGATGATCGTGGAGGGGGAGAGTCTATCAGCCAGCTGCTCGGCACGGAGCACGGTCTGGTCGAAGCCATATCCGGTTACGCCCCCATTCAACACCCGACGGCCCGTCAGGCGTTGCAGATAGGCCGGCCAAGTCTGGTCGTCATTGACCTCCTCACCATAAGTATAGGAGTCGCCTACAGCCAAGATCGTCCGCTCGCTCAGGGGCGACGCCTCGCCGTTCCATCGCAGGCCATCGTTGTCGATCGTTTGCAGGGACTTTCCATGGCGCGCTTGGAAACCCGGATTCGGTACGTGACCAAGAAGCTCGTCGTGGACGTAAAGAGAAATGCTACCCTCCTGGAGCACTCCGGAGGAAGTAGCACGTTCTTACTCCAATGTCGGTGGACATCAATCTCGGCTCGTCCGTCGTCCAGAAGTTGGCGCTCATTTCCGGAACGGGAAGTGCAAACAGCAGGCCGCCGATCGCGGCGGCGGCTGCGAGGAAGCCGACCGCGACGCCGCAGGACATGAAAACCCCATCGCCTCGGGCCACCTCCGATGGTCCGCGTCCATGGTCGCCCAGCTTCACGGAGTCGACAAGGGTGCGTCCTGGAGACTCCAGCCCTTGCATTGCCGACAAGATGCAGCGGGCCGCAGAGGGGCGTGACAGTATCCTGTGATGACAGCAAGGGGACGTTCTTGACTTCAACTGCTGGGAGCGCGGGAACGCCCCCAGGATCCGGCACATGCGATCGACGCTAGAGGCGCAAGAAATTGCCGACGTGGGATAGGGCCTTCACTGCCACGTCCATCGGATACGCGTGATGTGTCAGGAAGATCACCTTCGTCCGGCGGGCGAGATTGCCCAGGACTTCAAACCGCGCCGCCGCGCTCGTCATCGAAATTCACGAACGGGTCGTCGACGGTGAACGGCAGGGGACGGGAGGTGGATAGATACTCCTCCAGGGCCGCTATTCGGAGCGCCTGGAACAACTGCTGGGCCGTGCCCGTGCTCGGCCCACCAGGGGCATTTCCTCGTCATTGTGCCGGACGGCCAGCAGCACCGGGTGGTCAGCCTGGCCGTAGTCGATACGCAGCGCCTTGAAGGTTCGGAGCGCCGACTTCACGAAAATCTGCTCCACGGCCTTCAGGATCAGGCGGCTCGTGAAAGGCGCCGATCTGCTGTTCGGTGAAGCGCCCGATCGCCGCGCGAGCCGGCGCGGGATGTCGCTCGGCTAGTTCGACCAACTGCGCCGCGACCGCAGTCAGCTCCATCTCGTCCGATGGCGCGGTTTCAAAGTTGCTGACGAAGGCGCTGATCGACTTGCCATAGAGCTTACTTTGCTCGGCGGTCATCGCGCCCGCGACCCGCGTGAGGGCCGCGGTAGTCATCCCGCGGTCTCCTGCCGCGGGATCGTGGGAGACCACCAAGACGTCGATACCGAAGGGCTTCAGCTCGGCGCGGTACTGTGGCGAAGGCGCCACAAGCGTCGAGACCGCTTCAAACCGGAGATGCGGTTGCCATGGCGCGGCGGGCCTCCTCTATCCATCCCGTGGCCTTCATCTCTTCGAAGAGACGAAGTGCACGCTCAAGCAATGCCCGGTCTTCTTGGGCATTGTCACCCTTGCGAAAGCGGCCGTAGGCTAACAACGATTGCGCAAGCTCGGGAGGGCATTGGATTGTGTCGAGGGCCTCGAGGCTGCGGCGGAAGGCGGCGTCGGCCTCGGCCCGATCGCCCATCGCTTCGTGGACTTGCCCGAGAACTCGATGGGCCGCGACTTCTTCGAGACGAAAAGAATAGCGCGTTGCGGTGGTAAGCGCTTGGTGAACAGTGTGGAGGGCCTCACTGTGGTTACCTGCGGTCAGATAGATCTGGGCACGTGCTATCTGAGCATAAGGGATGGCCATCGAACGCGACTTGATAATGCGCGCTGGCACTTCATTAAAAACACGATCGAGAATCCTCCGGGCGTTGTCCGACTGTCCAAGTTTCGCATAGGCCATGGACAGCCAAGCGGAGGAGAAAATTACCACGGGCCACTCGCCGATTTCCCACGCGACCGGCAACGAGCCCTCGGCAGCCAGGACGGCTTCGGACCACAGCCCACGGTAGTAGTATGGCTCTGCGTTCATTGAGCACCACGCCCGCAGCTCGGCATTGCCGAGAGCATCCGCGGCTTCACGCACTCGATTGGCAAAGAAGAGAGCCTGATCGATCTTGCCGGCTCGGGCATTGTAACAGCGTCCGCCGCTTGACATGATCAGCGCCTGGCGCAATTGGTCGCCCTGCGTCCCGAGAATTTCGACTGCTCGCGCGAAATGCTCGAGCGACGCCTCGAATTGCCCATGCACTCCGAGATTGTCGCCGTAGAAGTGGGCGCAAAAGGCTATGGCGGACATGTCTCCGGAACTCTTGGCGCGTGCAATCGCGCTCTCGAAGAGAGCCCTATCATCGCGAATTGCGCCCTTTATTGCCTCCAGTTTGGCCAATCTCGCGGTTTCTCCCGCCTCGATGGCATTCCTCATCGCCCGATCAAGATGGTGAACCAAGTCGGATTGCGATCCTTCATCTCGCCGCCAGCCCGGAAGCAGGACCATCGACATGAGGACGTCGCAGTGGATGTGACTGCGTTCGGACGTGACCGGCAGGCGCGCCAGCAGGGCAAGCGCTTGCCAGTAGTGGTTGATCGCCTCGGGACGAGCAAAGAGCGTCCGTGCCCGCTCCGCGGCCTCCAGCGTGTACTTGAGGGCTCTTTCCCACTCCTCGGCCCTGAGCCAGTGATGCGCCAGTAACGCCGAGCGTTCGCCGACTGCCATGTTCTGACTGGGGCGCAGCGAGACCAGTTCTTCGAGCGCATTCGCGATCTTGGCATGAAGCTCCTGGCGCCGGCTGCGCAGCAAAGTGCCATAGGCCGCGTCTTGTACGAGGGCGTGCTTGAAAGCGAAAGATGTCTGCTGCGGACCGCCGCGGCTGAATATCAATCCCGCTTCGATCAGTTGGTCCAACTCGGCTCTCAACCGATCGTCGGGGCGGCTGGTGACCGACTTCAGGATGTCAAAAGTGAATTCACGCCCGATGGCGGCGCCGACCTGCGTAACTTCCTTCACGGGGCCCAGCCGATCGAGTCGGGCCATCAGCGAATCGTGGAGGCTCGACGGGACCGCAAGCGATGGCATTGGACCGGAGAGGATGAATTGCCTGCTCTCTTCCCGGAGGAAGTCGCTCTCCAGCAGTGCCCTGGTCAGCTCCTCGATACAGAGTGGGATGCCGTCGGTGTGTTCAATGATCCGATCAAGAATCTCGTCAGGAAGCGATTTCCCGCCGGCCACGCTTCCAGCCAATGCCAATGTCTCCCGCTGGCTAAGGCGGTTCAACATCACCGACGTCACTTGGGCCTGGCCGGCCCACACCGGCTCGAATTCCGGACGGAATGTCACAATCATGAGGACACGCAGCTTGCGTATGCGCTCGGCGAACCGATCCAGCAGATCGAGCGAGGTGGAATCACTCCAGTGCGCGTCCTCGAACAGCAGGAGCACAGGCCGTTGACGCGACAGATCCTCCAGCTGGCGGACAAGCGCCGAGAAGATCCTCTCGCGCCTTTCTCGAGGATCACTGGGCAATGGCGGATAGCGATCGCTCGCCGGCAGCGCCAGAAGGTCGACGAAAGCGGCCTCGAGGTCCGAGATGCCATTGCCCGGCTGAGACAGTAGGGCCGCCAGCTTGTCGCACTTCTCTGAGGGCGTGTCATCGCGTGTAAAGCCGGCCGCGCGTTCGAGCTGGGCAATAATAGGGAAGAGAACGCTGTCGCGTCGGTTCGGCGAGCAGAAATAGCGCAGCCTGATAGGCCGCTCGACTTGGAGCCGCTCCTGCAGCGCCACGGCAATGCGAGACTTGCCAATGCCGGCTTCTCCAGAAACCAGCACGATCTGACCCTCGCCGCGCTTGGCCTGGGTCCACCGTCGCATCAGCAATTGGACTTCCTCGTCACGCCCGATGAGCGGACTCATCATTGCCGAACGGAGCGCCTCGAAGCGGCTTTCGATCATGCTCTCGCCGATTACCTCGAAGGCCACTACCTTTTCGGTCAGTCCCTTGAGTGCGATAGCGCCGAGATCGCGGTAATCGAACAGATCGCCAACCAGCCGCCGCGTACTCTCTGCGATCAGTACCGCGTTGGCGGATGCCATCTCTTGGAGACGGGCTGCGAGGTTTGGTGTCTCGCCGACAACCCCGCGCTCCTGCGCTTCCCCTGATCCGATAAGATCGCCAACGACAACGAGGCCAGTGGCAATGCCGACCCGGCTCGCCAACGCGGTCCCATTGTTCTGAAGTCGCCCCACTCGGCGGACTAGTGCAAGTCCCGCCCGTATTGCCTGCTCAGCGTCATGCTCATGTGCCTGCGGATAGCCAAAATACGCGAGAATTCCATCACCCATATACTTGGCCACATAGCCGCCGCACTCAGCAACGGCACCGGCAGCAGCGGCGCGATAAGCCTCAAGGATCTCCCGCAGATCCTCCGGGTCGAGCATGGACGCCAGTGCAGTTGATCCGACAAGATCGCAAAACACGACAGTTAGCTGCCGACGTTCGGCGGAGCTTGAAAGGCGGCTGCCGTCTTCGCCTTGCCGCACGGGCTCGGCGGACAGGCATGGTACAGCTGAGTCACCGCCGTCCCTCAATGCTGCGATTGCGGTCAGCAACTTTCGCCGATGGCCAATCGACGTAACGCCGAGGCCAACAAGATCTTCAACGGTAATCTTGAGTAGTATTTCGGAATCTACATCATTGGCGATAAACGCCGAGACGTACCGCTCGAGTCCTAGTTCGCGGAGCCAGCGAGCAATGTCGATCGACATCGCTGATGATCCCGGCTACCGCTCAAAACGGCACCGCCAATGGCGGTCCCGCGCGTCGGCTTCGATCGCGTTGTTTAAGGTCAAGGACCGCCTGGAAAACACCATGCGAACTCCCCTCAACCTTTGAAGTATAGCGTGGAACATCCGTTGTATGAAATGGAGCCGGGGCAAACTGATGGCCGCGCGTGTTGGTGATTGCGCTCGAGGCGGCATCGGTGCCCCGCATCTGGCGCAGGCGGGTCTTTGCGTCCTCGAGGTCCTCGCCGATGCGCCGCCGCTCGTTGCCGAGGTCGCCAAACGCGGTCTCGATTTCCTGGAGCCGGGGCGAGGCGCCTGTCCCTGTCTTGGCTGTCGGCCTCCGCCGCGAGTTCCGTCAAGGACAGGCCGTCCCCGTGCTCGAGAAGATCACGCTCTGTCCGGGCGACATCCGCTTTGAGAGCCCGGCATGAGCATTGGGCGTGGGGCTTCCGACACGCTCTCCCGGGCATAAGCTGCTTTAGAATCGATAGAATCCAGAGCACGCCCTTCCGCTTGGCTGATTCCGGTCGAGCGAAACGCGCTCTGGGCGCGATCCCCCTCGATTTTCTTGGAGAGGTGGCGCGGCGGGTTGAGCGCCCTGCAGCTGTGACGAGAGGGTATCGATGGCTTCGGTCGGCAGGGTGCTTGACCCACAAGGCCCACTGCGACGGACCGGGCGAGCCTTCCGATCTCCTTGGCGAGCTCTGGAGGGCGCGGGTCACGGCACCGATGCGGATGGTCTGAAATACCTCGCCGTCGTTACACGCACGAATACCTGTGATCGCACTTCCCTCGCCTTTAGGCGGCGTATCACAATTTTGTTTCGGTGCATGTCCGGATGCACTCGCTATGACTCCATCTCGCCAATGACACTCGATATGCACTTTGGGAAGAAGCGAGGGGGAGAAATGGAGCGCGACGGTTTGGCGACCACAGTGAGCCGCCTGTCCACACCGACATTTCGAACGACGCGCCAGCCGCGGCCGCACTGACCGGCGCTGGGCCCGTCGTTCAGGGCCAAACCGCCCCAGGTCAGGATCCCGATTCGACACCTCTGATGGACTAACGCTCATGCGATGCTTGTGGCTCACGCTTGCCGATCCGGAGCCGAAGAAGAACGGACAGCTGATCTATTCCGGCGGCCTCATCCAGTCGATGGCGACCGGCGGAACCAAGCTGCACGTCATCGGGCTCGATCGGCATGGTGAGAAGGACGGCCTGCCGCGCGCCTGCGCCAACATACGCTGGCAGCTTCATCGCCGGCATCACCGTCCGACCTGGCGTCGCCTGGCATCACCGTTGCCGAACCTCGCGTCGTTCGGCGCCTCGTCGGCAGGCCGGCAAGCCGTGGATCAGGCACTTGCGGCCGAGGTGTGGGATGCGGTCGTATTCGACAGCATCATGAGTGGATGGGCGCTCGGCAGCGTGCTCCGCCAGCGACATCGTGCGCGGAAACTCGTCTACCTCGCGCACAATTGCGAGACGATCGCCGCCCGGCGTATCGCCGATGACACGCGTGGGGTGCGATGGCTGGCCAGGCGCCTCGACGCCGCAAAGACGGCGGTGCTCGAGCGCCGGCTCCTCGGTGCGGCCGACTTCGTGACCGCCGATTCCCCCGATGACTGCGAAACGCTGGCCCCCTTCACCACAGCCAAGAAAGTCAGCTACGTACCGGCCGGTTATGACGGGCCGCGCGTTTCCCGCCGCACCATCACCGAACGCCTGCCCCGCCGGGCAATCATCGTCGGCAGCTTCGACTGGCTGGCCAAGCGGGAGAGCCTGGAGCGCTTCCTCGAGGCAGCGACCGCCCGGCTCACGGCCGCGAGGGTGGATCTGCAAGTCGTCGGATCCGCCGAGCCCCACTATCTCGACGGACTGCGACGACGGTATCCGTCCGTCGACTTCGTCGGTCCGGTCGCCGATGTACTTCCCTATATGGCGGCGGCGCGCATCGCCCTTGTCCCGGACCTGCTCGGCGGCTTCAAGCTGAAGGGGCTCGACTATGTGTTCAATCGCCTGCCGATCCTGTCGATGCGCGGCAGCCTGCCCGGCATGCCGCTCGAGGACCGCCGGAGCTACGGGCTGTTCGACACCCACGTCTCGCTGGTCGAAGGAATCCTGTCGCACATCGATTCGCTCGACACCCTGAATGCGTACCACCAGCGCGCTTTCGACGCTTGCGCCAAGACGTTCGATTGGTCTCAGATCGGCAGGCAGCTGATCGCCGACATCTTCCGCAGTTGATGCTTGACTGCGGGGGCTTCCGCCAATTGGCCGCCCTACGGGCAGTCTGCCGACCCGTAGGGGGAATCCTCGCCGATCTTGCGCGTTGCTTCGGGGTATCTGGCGATCGCTTCTTGATTGAAGCCTGCCCCTAAAGGTCGGGCGAACCCCGACGAAGTTGCTTTTGCTGAACGCACTGCTCGAAGTATCGTCTTTCAGCCGCCGAGCGATCGGTTCGAGTTTGCATTTCGTCGACCTGGGGGCGCGATACATCTCGAGGCGGATAAGGGAACCGCATCTCCGCTTGGCGCGATGCCTGCGTCCGACAGTCGGACAGATCGTCCGAGCTCGGACCGCCCGTTCCGCGAGTATTCGACGCGCTGCAGGCGGCCAAGCTGACGGCCAACAGCACGATGACTACACAGCGCGCGTGCCATAGCGGCATCAGTCACCTCGGCAATAGCCTTGCGAAGAAGGGTTCGCCTGTCGCCTCGGCGCCGGCAAGAGGATATTCAGTCATGATGTCGACCCCGGCCTGGCTGGACTACGGACACGATAGAAGGTGCTGGGATCGTCCTCGGAGCGAGCGTCCTGGCCGCGATTGGGAACGGCTGCGCTCGCGTTGACGTCAGAATGTGTGCTAGGCCAGATACCGGCTCGCAAATGCGACACGCTTTTGACAAGGTAGCCTCAGGAGCTGGCGAGGAGGGATACCAATCTGCCGGCCATCGTGCGAAGGATTGGACATGCCAGGATCATCCGAGGATCGACGTCGCGATAGAATGCAGGTCCTCGTGAAAGCCGCCACGATCGCGGTATGCGGATTGCTGGTGGCATGCTGCGCAAGCGAGTCCTATCAGTCGGCGGCGATGCAGGCCTCCGAAAGCGGCGACCAGAAAGCGGCAATTCGTCTTGCAAAGAAAGAGGTCGCGCGTTTTTCGGAGCCCGACCAATGCTCGCATGCTTCCAGGATCAACTGCGGGACGCTTGCGCTGGCTTACGGCACGTTGGCTGGGTACCAGGTCCTGGACGGTGACAGCTCGGCCGCAGAAAAGAGTTTTACGAGTGCGAAATGGGCGTTGAACCTGACTGAACCGGAGAACAGGGCAAGCGCCACGGCGATGGTTTATCGGGATGTCTCGGAGGCATTCTGGAAGGTCGGCAATCGTGCCCGCGCCACTTCCGTTCTGAACGAAGGTCGGGCCGCAGGGGCAGACAAGTGGCTGTACATGTCTTCCGCCGCACGGGCCGCCGATCGGCAGCCGGTTGATCCGCAACCGACTGAATTACACTAGCTGTTGAGACTCCACATCTAGACCGTCAACGGAACCGCAGACCGCGTTGTCGCGAACAGGACGTAAGGGACCTGAATAGGGGCTGTCGTCAATAACGGCATGGTTGTGCAGACGACCTGAGCTTGTCGCGAGTATCGGTGCGAACGCCGCTCCGGCGCTCTCCCCCTGAAACGCCAATGCGGTCGTTGCCGAGATCGCCAAGTCAGCCTCCTTTTTTTGGGAGGTGATCGTGTTTCGGATACAATCGCTACTTGTTTCAGCCCGCGGGCGGAGTTGCCTGGGACCGGCTGGGCTGGGAAACATGGTAGGGTTTGCCGAGGAGTCCACGCAAGGTGGTCGTGAGAATTGTTATCGCGCTCATGCTGGCTTTCCAGTCGTCCGCAGCGATGGCCCAGATGCTTCGATCTGCGGACACACTTCCATTCGGCCATCCGACTGTGCAGAGCGTGGAAAGCATCGGCCAGTCCTTGCGGGAGCGAACCAACGGCCGTCTCTATATTGGCGACCTGGGGGCGGGTGCGGCGAGTTCCGAGAGCTTCCTGGTCGCTCAGGTCCGGTTGGGCAAGCTCGATATGGCGCGGGTCAATCTCAATGCCCTGAACAACATTGCGCCCCTGACCGTGGTCCCGACGCTCCCCTTCGTCTTCGAGTCGAAGGCACATCAACGGCGCGCCCTGGATGGCGCTTTGGGGCGGGATCTGCTCGCGTCGCTCGAACCCGCCGGGCTCGTCGGGTTGGCCCTCTACGACAGCGGCAGCTATTGCTTTTTCAGCCGTACCGGATTCGTCAACACCGTTGCGGACCTGAGGGGCAAGCGGATCCGCTTCCAGAAAGGCGATACGTCCGACGTCATGTTCCGAGCGCTCGGAGCGCAGCCGATGACCGTGCCGCATTCACAGCTCTTTGCAGCGCTGAAGAGCGGCGCGATCGATGTGGTCGAGGGCAGCCTGTCAGATTACCTGGCGCTCAACTTCTTCACCGTCGCGCCTTACTTTACGGTCAGCCAGCACGCAGAACCTCCGTCGATCCTCATCATGTCCCGGCGGAGATGGGAGTCATTGTCCAAGAACGACCAGGAGCTTGTTCGCCAAGCCGCAGAGGCCTCCGTCGAAAGCCAGCGTACCCTGATGGACGCGTACGAAGCGCAAGCGATGGCGCGGGCGTCCGAGATGGGGACCGGACTATCGTACGACTTCGACCGACAATCGTTCAGGGATGCTTTTGCATCGCTCTATTCCCTGGTCGTTCGCGAACCCCAGCAGTTCGCCCGGGTGAAGCAACTGGCCGTCGGCGAAGCCGAGCCGGCTCGACCGAAGGGCACGAAATAGGTTTATGCGACGACCGATCGCCGGGCGCTGCTCAGGCCTTCGTCAGCGTCAGATCGTAGCGAAAGCTGGACCCGACGATCTCGACTTTACCCGTAATTTGGTTCGGGGCAGTGCGCGTCATATTTGCCTGGAAGCCACCGGCGCTTGCCGACGCGAGTCTCAAGCCATTGGCGTCGGCCACGCAGGTGGTGATCGGGAACGTGTTGCCGTTTTCATTGTTTCGCCCGGTACAGGACAAGGCGCCATCGGACCGCCGGGTGACGATCAATGTGCCCTGCACGGGCCTCAACGACGCGCGGTCGCCTGAGTTCAGGCGAAACCCCGACCATTCGCCCACGGCCCAGTCGCTCTCCTGAACGTTGGACGGGGGTGCGGCGCTCGCAACCGTCGCTGCGGTCTGAGGGCGGCTGGAGTCCGTCGTCGGCGTGCAGGCCGCTGCAACCGTCATGGCAATGCATGCCGACATCAGGAAACGGATTTTCAAGATCAGTCTCTCCCCTTGACGTTCTCTCACCATAAGCTCGAGCAAGTGGCGCCCTGTCATCCAATTGCGCGACAAAAAGCTGTGAATGTCGGCCGGATCATACGCTTCCAAGGAGGGCGGCCGTCCCGCAACTTTGCTTTGACCCGACGTCCTGGCGTTCTCGCCGCCGACCTGCTGGCGCCGCGCAGGACCCGGCACAAGACCATTGCCATCCGGCCGCGGGGCCGCCAGATTTTGGCGATAATAATGCACGGCATCCTTCGTGGTGACCGTCGGTGGGGGAGGATGGCTACGCGTGACGAGAGCAGCCTGATCGGCGCCTTGTACGATGCGGCGCTCGGCTATCGATCGTGGAAGGGCGTCAGCGAGACTCTGATGACTTATGTGGGAGGGCAGACTTTGCTGCTCTCCACGCACAGTCGCCAAACGTCCACGGTAGACGTGCTCGGCTGGCTCGGCCTCAGTCCACAAGCCTTCCAGGAGTATGCCCAGTTCGCGCAGCACGATGTCTGGGTCAATGGCTTTTCGGAGCAGCGCCTGTTCGGCAGAGCCATCATCGGGTCGGATGTGGTCGACGAGCGGACGCTGGAGCGGAGCATCATCTACAACGAGTATCTGCGACCTCGGCGCATCGACATGTATCATCTGGTCGGATCCGTCATCCCCATGGATGACGGACATCAAGCCGTGCTTGGCATTCACCGCCCCCGAAGCTGCAAGGATTTCTCGGCCCGAGAAGCGAAGCTCGTCGGAAGGCTGCTGCCGCACATTCAGCGGGCACTGGAGATACGAGGCAGACTGCAGCAGGCCGACCAGGCGAGCCGGTCGCTCTACGCGGTTCTCGATCATTTGAGTATCGGCGTCGTCATGATGGGGGCGAAGGGCCGCCTCCTCCATGTCAACGCTGCCGCGGACGCCATCCTGCGTGGGGCCGACGGCCTGCTGCGTACGGTGGACGGCCTGCGAGCCGCCGGAAAAGAAGACGACGCACGACTGCAACGGCTCATTTCGGCCCTTTGTCATGTGCAGGGGGAGCGAAGGTCGGCGGGCGGCCATATGCGTGTTCACCGACCGTCCGGCAAGACGGCCTACGCCCTGATGCTGGCGCCCGTCGGCGCTGCGGCAAAGGCCGGCGGCTCGACCATGCCCACCATCCTGATGTTCATTTCCGACCCCGGCGCCAAGATCGCACCCAGTCTTACTGTGCTGGCGGACCTGTTCGGCTTTACGCCTGCCGAGGGTCGACTTGTTTTGGCGCTTCTCTCCGGCGTGTCGTTGCCAGAATTCGCGCGCCGGGCCGGCATCTCCCACAACACGGCGAGAACTTTGTTGGCTCGAGCCATGGCCCGAACGGACTCGCACTCACAAGTGGATCTCGTGCTGAGGGTCGCCGCCAGTTTCGCCGGCGCCGCCCTGCCGCTTGGTCAGCAATGGTAGAGCAGCTTGCGCTTTGCCATGATCGGCCCAGGGCAGCCCGCCTTAGCCGAGACTGCCGGCAAAGCGTTCGGCCAGTCGGTCACGCTTGAAGGCCTGAACGACAAAATCGACGAAGACGCGCGTCTTCGACGGCAGCAGCGTGCGGGTCGCGTAGTAGAGGGAGATCGGCCCTCCGTCGCTGTACCACTGCGGCAGGAGACGCACGAGCGAGCCGCGTTCCAGATGCGGCAGAGCGTGGCTCACGGCGATCAATGTCACGCCAAGGCCAAGCAGGGCGGCCCGGCAGGTCGCTTCGGGGTCATCGAGGACGATCGTTTCCGCCAGCCTGACGGGGATCTCGGCACCCGCGGCATTGCGCATGAGGCGTTCGCGAATCCGCCCGGTGCGTGACGAGCGCCATGCGATTCCGTCGTAATGCGCAAGGTCGGCGGGATCAGTCGGCGGTTTGCGAGTCTTGAGATATTCCGGCGAGGCCACCGCAATCAGGTGCAGCGGCGCCAGCGCCCGTGAGACGATGCCTGCCTGCCATTCGATCCCGCCGCCGATCGCGGCGTCGTAACCCTCGGCGATCAGATCGACCTGCCGCGTCGCAAATTGCCAATCGAGCCTGATGCGGGGGTAGCGGGCCAGGAAGGCCGGCATCAGCGGCAGGATGTAGTCCGCTCCGAAGGTGAGGCCCATGCTGACCTTGAGCACGCCCGCCGGCTCGCCGCCGTCCGTCGCCACGCCCGAGATGGCCTGCTGAAGTCCCTCCAGATTGTCCTTGATGGCGAGAAGGAAGCGCTCGCCCGAATCCGTGAGCGTCAGCTTGCGCGTGCTCCTGTGAAACAGCCGGACACCCAGATTGCGCTCCAGCATCGCCACGTTGCGGCTGACAGCGGCCGGTGTGAGGCCGAGCCGACGCGCCGCGGCGGAGAAACTGGCGCCTTCAGCGCTGCGAACAAACGATTCGAGGTTGGCGAGCGTCTCCAGACCACCTCTCCTTCAATGGTTGCTTGTAAGTCTTTCCATTTATTCCCGGCTAATCCAAGGGGAATTTCCCGGCGATAGTCGCCGCGCATCAGGCATTCACCAATCACCTTCAGAGGGCGCCATGACCAGGACCAGCGTAAGCGAAGAGGCAAAGGCCGTTATTCGGCGAAACACCGAGGAAGTGCAGGGCGGGGGAAACTTCGACCTGTTCGAGCAGCTTTTCGCCGACGATTTTCTCGACCATACGCCACAACCGGGACGCACGCCCGACAAGGAAGGTGCCCGCGAGCTCTACAAGGTCCTGCGCGCCGCCTTTCCGGACTTCCACGCCGACATTCACTGGCAGCTTGCCGATGGTGACCGGGTGACGACCTACAAGACCTACCACGGCACCCACAAAGGCGACTTCTTCGGCATCGCCCCGACCGGCCGCAAGATCCAGTTCGAGACCGTCGACGTGATGCGCGTGCGCGACGGCAAGATCGCCGAGCATTGGGGCGTGGCCAATCTCTTCTCTCTCCTGCAGCAGCTCGGCGCTCTCGCCGGGACGCCCAAGGCCTAGAACATCGCACGACAGGAGATAGGACCATGAGCATCGGTATCATTGGAGCCGGAAATATCGGCCTCGCGGTCGCAAAGACGCTGGCGCGCGCCGGCATCGCTGCAACCATCGCCAACAGCCGAGACCCGCAATCGTTGAAGGAGTCCCTTGCCGCTTTCGGCTCGATCATCGAGGCCGGCACGCGCGAACAAGCGGCCGCCGCCGATATCGTCCTGATCGCCGTCAACTGGTCGAAACTGCCGGGTGCCCTGGCGGGCCTGCCGGCCTGGAACGGGCGCATCGTCATCGACGCCAACAATCCGGTCGAAGCCCCCCTGTACAAGCCGCTCGATCTGCATGGCCTGGTCTCGAGTGAGGTGGTCGCCAACCTGGTGGCCGGCGCGCGCGTCGTGAAGGCGTTCAACCATTTGCGGGCGGAGGTCCTGGCGGGCGATCCCCATGTCGACGGCGGTCGCCGTGTGCTGTTCTACTCCGGCGACGACAGCGCCGCGAAAGCGGAGGTTGGAGCGCTGATCGATCGCCTGGGTTTCGCCGGTATCGACCTTGGTTCCCTCGCCGTCGGCGGCAAGCTCGCGCAGTTTCCCGGCGGCCCGTTGCCAAACCAGAACCTCGTCAGGATCGGATAGAGCGGCTTGCGCTCAATTGGAGCCATGCAGCGGTTCCAATTGAGTGGCCGCTCATTCTTTTGAACAGGCGCCGGAAGACCCAATCAGGTCTGCCCTGTCAGAATGCCTGCCTCTTGCCTTCGCCACTTCGATAGCCTCGGCAAGGGGCATCCCGGTGCCTGCGAACACCAGACCCGCTGTCTTCAGTTCGAAAAATGACGATGGCTGGATCAGCGGCGTTCGCCTGGGCAGTCATTTCGCCTGGAGCAATCACGTAGAAGACATTTGGTTAGTGTAGCCAATAGGTTAGGGGCCACTCAGGGTGATTATGCATCTGAAATGAGCTCTTAAGTCGACGCGAGGATCGCGTATATTGTGTCTCCCCGCTGTGACGGGCCGCGACTGATGGTATATGGAAGTTACCAGCTGGACATTCGGACATGACGATTAAGAACAACGACGACGTCGCCCATCTCCTGGATGCAACAGGTCGCACCGGCACTCCCTATCGGGAATTTGAAAGCGCCTCGCATCAAATGTCGGCCCCACTGATCGACGCCGTTTTTGGCAAGGCGTCGCCTGATTCGGAGCGGGAACCGCCACCGATTGCAGTGGGAGCGAGCACAGGCAACGATCTGTTGGCCGACGTTTTCGATCGCATGCCAGGGATGGAGGCGGCGAGGGTCGCCGATCGCAAGAGTGGGCGTGACGCAGCACCCAGGCAGCATCCGGGGCCGGTGGGACCGGCGCCGGCCTCAGCGTCGCGTGGTCCGTTGAGAACGTTGGACGATATCCGCCGTATCATCACCCAGCCCGTCGACCAGTCGGCGACGCCGCCGTCGACGGGCAGTCTCAACGGGCTCTTCGACCGATTGGCGCGTTGATGTCCGTCGCCTGCTTTTGTT
>BFBZ01000157.1_pt1 | contig 91409 bp, 92 predicted proteins | sample 1888401 | NCBI WGS metagenome assembly BFBZ01 (sample SAMD00112614, study PRJDB3348) | symbiont metagenome | host: Chara braunii
GAAGCTGGTGTTCTTCTTCGACGAGGCGCATCTGCTGTTCAACGATGCGCCCAAGGCGCTGATGGACAAGATCGAGCAGGTGGTGCGCCTGATCCTATACACATCTAGATGTGTATAAGAGACAGTGTCGGAATTGTTCGAGCAGCTTCCGGAAGTCGGAGATCCGCCCCAGCCGAAGCTCGTGTTCTTCTTCGACGAAGCGCATCTGTTGTTCGATGACGCGCCGAAGGCGCTGATGGACAAGATCGAGCAGGTGGTTCGCCTGATCCGCTCGAAGGGCGTCGGAATCTATTTCGTCACGCAGAATCCTATCGACGTGCCGGACAAGATTCTCTCGCAACTCGGCAACCGCGTGCAGCATGCGTTGCGGGCTTTCACGCCGCGCGACCAGAAATCTGTTCAGGCGGCGGCGCAGACGTTCCGCCCCAACCCCAAGCTCGATACCGCGAAGGTCATCACCGAACTCGGCAAGGGCGAGGCGCTGGTATCGTTCCTCGAAGGCAACGGCACGCCGGCGATGGTCGAGCGCGTGATGATCCGTCCACCGACGGCTCGCATCGGGCCGATCACTCCCGACGAGCGCAAGGCCATCATGGCCGCGAGCCCGGTGAAGGGGAAATACGATACCGCGATCGATTCTGAGTCCGCGTATGAAATGCTTCAGAAGCGCCTCTCGACGACGGCCGCGCCTACAGACGGCGGGTCTGGCGGCGGCGTTCTCGACAAGGTCGGATCGATTGTCGGTACCATCTTCGGCACCAACACGCCGCGCAACAAGCTGTCGACGGCGCAGGTGATCGCGCGAAATGTGACGCGCACGGTGACGAACAAGGTCGCGGGCGATGTCGTCGCAGGCCTCGGTAAATCCGTTGCGGGATCGATCGGAGGGTCCATCGGGCGGTCGATCGTGCGTGGAACGCTCGGCGGCATTCTGCGGCGCTGACGGAATTCGGAGGCAGGATCATGACGTCGGCTAGTTCTTTGCCAGCGGTCCTCGACCGCATCGATGCCGATTTCGACAAGAGCCTCGAGCGACTGTTCACCCTGCTGCGGATCAAGTCGATTTCAGCCGATCCCGCGTTTGCCGGCGATTGCAAAAAGGCCGCCGATCATCTGGCTGCCGACATCGCAACCATCGGCTTTGCGGCCGAGGTGCGTCCGACTGCGGGACATCCGGCCATCGTCGGCAAGAGCAACGGCGTCAAGGGCGGCGCGCATGTTCTGTTCTATGGCCACTACGATGTGCAGCCGGTCGATCCGCTCGACCTCTGGAAGCGGCCGCCGTTCGAGCCCGTCGTCACCGATCACGCCGACGGTCGCAAGATCATCGTTGCGCGCGGAGCGGAAGACGACAAGGGCCAGCTGATGACGTTCGTCGAAGCGTGCCGGGCGTGGAAGAATGTCACGGGCTCGCTGCCGCTCAATGTGACGATCCTGATCGAGGGCGAGGAAGAAATCGGCTCGAAGAATTTCGGACCATTCCTCGACAAGCACAAGAAAGACCTCGCTGCCGATTTCGTGCTCGTCTGCGACACCGGCATGTGGGATCAGAACACGCCCGCGATCACGACATCGCTGCGGGGCCTCGTCTATGAAGAGGTGAAGATCAAGGCGGCGAGCCGCGATCTTCATTCCGGCATTTTCGGCGGCGGCGCGCAAAATCCGATCCGCGTGCTGACGCGCATTCTCGGTGGCCTGTTCGACGACAATGGCCGGATCGCGATTCCCGGCTTCTACGATGGCGTGAAGGATCTGCCGCCGGATATTCTGGCGCAGTGGAAAGGCTTGAATCTGACCGCCGACAGCTTTCTCAAGCCAATCGGCCTTTCAGTTCCCGCAGGCGAGAAGGATCGTCTGTTGATCGAACAGGTTTCGTCGCGGCCGACCTGCGACATCAACGGTATCGTCGGCGGCTATACGGGTGAGGGATCGAAGACCGTCATTCCCGCCGAAGCGTCGGCAAAGGTTTCGTTCCGGCTGGTCGAAGGACAGGAGCCGGCCAAGATTCGAAAGGCATTCCGCGATTTCGTCAGGTCGCGCCTGCCTGCGGACTGCAAGGCGGAATTTCTGGATCACGCCGGCGCGCCTGCAATCGCACTCGATTGGGGCATGAAGCCGCTTGCGGCGGCGAAGCGCGCGCTGACGGACGAGTGGGGCAAGGAGGCTCTGCTGATCGGGTCGGGCGCGTCGATCCCGATTGTCGCTGACTTCAAGAAGACGCTCGGCCTCGATACGGTGCTGATCGGCTTCGGTCTGGAAGACGACAACATCCATTCGCCGAACGAGAAGTACGACCTCAAGAGCTTCCACAAGGGCATCCGCTCGTGGGCGAGAATTCTTGCGGCCTTCGCCGACGCGCCCCGTTAGCTTCGCTTGAGCTGATCGATATAGGCTGCGGTTTCCGGCGGGAGGCTGCGAAGGCCTTGCTTGCCGGCTTTCAGCAGGATCGGTTGCAGTTTCGACCCGACGAGATAGCCGGGCTCACGCCCCGCTGGAATGACGCGATCGAACACCAGCACAAGTGTCACAGCAACCAGACCGATGCGGACGGCGCCGAGAACGGCTCCCAGCAGTTGATCCAGCAGGCTTCGTGCGGGACCGACGGCTTCGTCAATCGAAAATCGCAGCAGCGCGCCCAGCACGTACCCGATGGCGATGAACACACAAATGAAGATGAATGACTTGAGGTCCGTTGAAATATCGAAGCTGCCTGCAAGACCTTTGGTGATAAACGCTGTCAGAAACACAGCAATCGGTGCGGCCGAGATATAGCCGAGAATGGTTGCCGCGCTTCGGATGACCCCAGCTCTGAAACCAACGACGATCGCGACGATGGCGATGAGGCAGATCGCAGCGTCAAAGGTGTTCATGCGCGGTATCCGGTGGATTTGCGTCAAGCACTACCGGGTGCGCCTTAGCGAAGTGTTGACGTGGGCGCGCAAACCTTAAGGGATGCCGCTTTGTGACAACAAAACGCCGCCCGGAATTGGGCGGCGTTTGGATTCGATGTCAGTGTAGAGGCTGACGACGCTGAACTTACGCTGTCGCGTGCCGCTGTCAACGCCTATGGGGCTGGAATTGCGAGCAGGCTTGCAATGCTGCTGCCGCGGATGTCGTAGACCCGCGCGAAGATCACGTCGTCGCGCTTGATTTCGACGACGACGGGCGCGTTGAGACCCTTGCAATAGAATTCACCGAGCGTCATCGCGAAGTCCGCCGCATGACTGTCCCAGCCGATCGTGAAGTCAGGCCCGAGTGCGACCTGCGCCGGGCGCTGAGGTCCGCAAACAGCGACACGCCATTTACGGTTGCGCGGCGGAATCTCCTGACGCTCGACGATCTGCTCGCGCAGTCCTTCGGATGCCTGCTTCAGAGCAAGTCCCCAATAGTCCAGCATGTAGCGATCGTCGGCGCCGCGCACAGATCCGGCGATATGATTGAAGTGGGTGTATTGATAAGGGTGCAGCCGGATCATTTCCGTCAGCGGCAGCGAAAGACCGAAGGCAATCAGCACGACGAAAGCTGCCTGCGCCTTTCGGCTGCGGCCCTTGAGCCAATCCGAGATCGATGCAAATCCGACCCCCGCGAGCACGGCCATCGGCGGAATCACAAACACGAAATGCCGGATGCCGTTGTAGAGCGCGGGCCGTTTCACCATCGCGATGATGAGCGGAAGCAATGCCGCGAGCGTCAGCAACAGCAGCACGGTTTTGCGCTTCGGATCGGATTGCGGTCTCCAGACAACGACCGCAGTCGTCAGAACGCCAGCCGCCAGCAGCGCAAGCATGACCTCAGGCAACTGCAAAGCAAACAGCGTCGGCAGATACGACCAAGGCATGTCGGGGACGGACACGATGGCGCCAGCGAACAATTCCTTCCACGGCTTCTCGAAGAAATGCGAGAAGTAGGTCAGCGCCTTGAATGGATTTGTCGTGTCGATGATCGACCACGGCCAGACCAGTCCCATGATGAGATAGCCGAGCAGAAGACCGGGCAGCAGCACGTAGGCGACATGTGCGAACCGGTGGGTTGCCTCACGCCAGCCATGTGTGCGGACATCGGCAAGCCACATCGGCATGAATGAAATCAGCGCATAGATCAGTGCGAGCCCGCCGAGAATCCGCGAACCGAGCGACAGTCCGGCACCCAGACCGACGATGAGAATCGTGTGCGGCGATGGCGCGGGATATTCCTGCGCCAGCCGCACAAGGCCGAGCATCAGGACGATCATCGCGACCGCGAAGGGCGCGTCCTTCGGGTTCATGAACATGTGCCCGTAGTAGATCGGGCAGAGCGCCAGGATCAGCAGCGCAGCCACGCCGCCGACAGGACCCGCGACACGCCGCGCCAGCCGCCATGTGACGCCAAGGCCGACGATGCCGACGATTGCGCCGAGCAATCGCCGCGTCTCGAAGAGTTCGAGCGGGATAATCTTATGCAGAAGAGCTGCGGCCATGTCGAAGCCGCCGCCGTACATGTAGAGATTTGCGAAGGTGAGTGCGCTGGTATCGGTGAATCCGCTGCGAAACATCTTCAGCAGCAGATCGGCATACTCGGCATGCGTGTAATCGTCCCAGCCGAGACCGTAGTCGCGGAAGGTCAGGCCTGCGACGATCGCAACCACCGCAAGCACGGCCAGAGCGATATCGTCACAAGTCTGCTCAATCGAACGCCGCGACGGCGTTTCGAAGGCCGATGTTGTGATGGATGACATGTCCGCTAGTAAACCTAGTATCCCCTGAACCGATGCTGAATGCAGCTCGGCTTTCTTCCCCGGGGAACAATGTATCGCAGTTGTTCGTTCAAGTAATTGGCAATTGTGGCACAAATCCCTGATGCATCGCAGCATTCGGCATTTAGCGTAAAAATCCCAATTTTTTCCGGTTTGTGTCGGGTTTCGGACGAATGATCGCCGCAGCCGTATCCACTGTAAGTCGTAACTTTCGTTACGCATTCGTACTGAGAGGCATGCGAAAATTACTAATTGGTAATGCTATCGGGATGACAATATCATGTTCGGACTGAGTAAGACGCTGCGAATGCAAATAGCGTCCGGGTGGAGTTTGTAATGATTGCGTTGTTGATCGGCGGAACGGTCGTTCTGTGCGTGGGCGTTCTGACGGTTGTGTTTGGAATCCCGATCAAGGAATTCAGCTTCGGAAACACGATGATTCTGGCAGGCGCGGTGGTTGCGTGCACCGGCCTCGTGCTGATGGGTCTGTATTTCGTCGGCCGTGAACTCCGCAATCTGACACGCAGACTTGAATTAGGTTTGCCTGTTCAGACGCCTGTGGCGGGTGCGCAGCGCGACGCTGGACGTGGAAGAATTGCCGCCGCCCCACAGATGCCGTCGCAGCCCAAAGCGATACGTCAGCCACCGCGCGATGAGATGCTTTTCCCGCGTGACCCGCAGACAACCGACTTTGACAGCTTTGACGCCGAGGCTGACCACGCGTCGCCCTTGCCGTCCGCCAGTTCGCCCTCGCTATCCGCCCCATGGCAGGATGAGCCGCCGGTTCGCACGCGGACTTCCGCCGATGTCGGCGAGCGGTCGCGCCGTGACGTTCCCTTCACGATGCGGCGGCGAGAAGATGAAATAGGCGATATTCCAGGCGCGCCGGACAGCCCGCCGCTTCGCAATGGCCGCAGCGCACCGCGACGGGGAGACGCTGCATCGGTCTCAATCGTTAAATCGGGCGTCGTGGATTCGATGGCCTATTCGCTCTATTCGGACGGATCGATCGAGGCGCAGTTGCCGGAGGGCATGGTGCGCTTTTCGTCGATCGACGAATTGCGCTCCCATCTCGACCAGCGTCACTGATTAGCCTTTCACAATACGGCGCGCTTTGCTTGTCACGCTCGCAGTATTGCGCCAATAATTCCCAAGTATAGACGTTGGCGCGCGGGCTGGATGCTTGCCGAAGTACGTTCCGGCCACGCGGCGGAAAGACGAAACCATGAGCGACAACGATTCCAAGGGGTTCGTGGATCTGACGGCATCGATCGTGTCTGCCTATGTCAGCAACAACACAACGACCGCTGCTGAAATTCCCGGATTGATAAGTCAGATTCACTCAGCACTTCAGCGTGTCGCCAATGGCGGTTCGGACGCCGCAGTTGAGCCGACGCGGCCGGCGGTGTCGCTGAAGAAGTCGATGACGCCGGACTATCTTGTGTGTCTTGAAGACGGCAAGCGTTTCAAATCGCTCAAGCGGCATCTCAAGACGAAATATAATATGAGCCCGGAACAGTACCGCGAGAAATGGGGATTGCCGGCTGACTATCCGATGGTTGCACCCAATTATGCGGTTACGCGCTCCAATCTTGCGAAGAAAATGGGCCTGGGTCAGCAGCGGCGCGGGCGGAAGTGATCCAGTGCGGTTCACCGTATAGGAATATTTCCACTGTTACTGTGATTTGAGAGTCAAGGCTTCTGCACTGAAATTATTTTCCGAGGACGGCTATCCCCGCCGGCAGATGCTCCGGCTAGGATGTAGGTATAAATTCCAGACTGCGTAGTTGACACCACAAACGCAATATGCTGTATTGGGCCATCAGGAGCGATGGCCATGGGTAAAAGCCTTCTCAAAGGTAAGCACTTTCACGACGAGACAGCCGCGCGGGCTTGGTTTGAGTCCGCACGCTGGCCGGATGGCCCTGTTTGCCCTCATTGTGGATCGATCAAGCACTACAAGAACAAGTCCAAGGTTGGCGTCTATCGCTGCGGCGAGAAGGAATGCCGGAAGGACTTCACCGTCATGACCAAGAGCGTCATGGAACGTAGCCATGCGCCCCTCACGTCATGGGCGACGGCTTTCCACCTCTATGCCTCGTCCAAGAAGGGCTTCACCGCCACTCAACTGGAGCGCATTCTCGGCTGCGAATACAACACCGCCTGGTTCATCCATCATCGCGTGATGGAAGCAATGCGCAGAGGCGGCCTCGTTGCCCCGATGGGCGGCGACGGCAAGATCGTGGAAGCCGACGAAACCTATTACGGCAAGACGGAAGAAACCCGCGTTTCTCCGCAGCGCAAGGGGCGTCCATACAATCCGCGCGGTTCACGCGGCCCGAAAGGTAAGCGCGCGATCGTCGCGCTGGTTGAACGTGGTGGCGAGGTTCGCACCTTTCACGTTGCTGTCGCAGATCAGGCAACCGTGCACGGCATCGTCACCGCAAACATCGCGAAAGAGACCCGTTTGCACACGGATGAAAGCCGCCTTTACACCGGCATGGATGCGCACTTTGCATCGCATGAAACGGTCCGTCACTCGACGAAAGAATATGCGCGCGGCGACGTGAACACGAACAGCGCGGAAGGATTCTTTGGAATCTTCAAGCGCGGTATGCGCGGAAACTATCAGCACTGCGCTGAAAAGAATTTGCACCGCTATCTCGCGGAATACGAATTTCGCTACAACACGCGGTCAATGACCGATGGAGAACGTGCGGCACTTGCTGTCAAAGGCGGTGAAGGCAAGCGCCTCACGTACCGCCAACCTCACTGAGCGCGATTTTTCTTACGTCGCACGCCGCTTTTTACGGTGGCGGCGGAAGCAGGGCGCCCGACCTTCCGCTTCTCGCCAGCGCGAGTCGGAATCTCTTTCAGTTGAGTCGGCGGCCCTGCGAACGCGGACTTGAGAAGCGTCGCAAGCCGCGATTCTTTTTTCGTTTCTGTCTTCGGCTTTTTCGTCATTAAGATTCTAAGCCCTTGAGAACGTTGCGTTTCGACTCGCCACAGAAATTCTGCGTTGGGAATGTTGAAAGGATTTCAAAGGTTTACTATATTGAACGTATGACGCGCCGCCGGTTGCAGCCGACGACGCGCCACGTTTCAAGCATCAGCTACCTTGTTGCATGATGCTTCTCCTATAAGCGCCGGGACCTTCCGTGACTGTCCCGGTTTAGTTGAGCGGCCCTTGCAAGCCACCCGTGACCGCCTTGTGCGGTCTGCCTGCTGCGCCGGTGACACGGCCCGAACGCAACAGGGATTTGGTAGGACGGACCGGAATCGAACCGATCTCTGCTTTGGCGGTGCCGTCGCACCGGGGGTAAGCTGTAGATTACCAGTTTCTACTACTCGTCCTGTCTCGGCGGCGGCCTTCGGGCCGCCGTTTCTATTCCTCCTCGTCCTTTCGCTGATACCAAGAGCGCATTCCGAACTGTCCTGTGGGGAGCTTCTCGAAGGTCTGCGAGTTCTTGGCGATCGCGATGGCCAGCGACCGTTTGCCGGTCGCGTCGCTTTCAGCGTTGAAAATAAAGCCGCCCTCTCTGAGGGCATCGTAAATCTCGTCAATCGTCGCCGGGCCGGTGCCGCCGTCGTCTGCATTACCGCGCATTTTCAGATACGCGGAAACCGCCGTCGCTAACGGCTTGCGATAAAACTGACCGGGGCTGATCCTGAGGCGACCGCCCGCTTGCGCGTCTTCGATGGTTGGATACCGGATAGGCAAGTTCGCGTAACCGCACAGTCGATTGACGGTGCGCTTCATCTCAGCAGTTTCCGCTTCCGCCTTGTCGATGTCATCGACGAGGCGATTGATCGCGGGGATTAGATCGCCGTCTTCGGCCATGTGCCTGCCCTTGTTCCGATAATGGAACGTAGGCATTCCGGGCGTTCTCCGCAAGTGGCGACGCAATGTGGCAGGCGCTCTAAAAATTTGATTTAGAAAAAGCCTTGCAATGCAGATACTTAGAGTGCGCTAAGGGGGATAATTTCCCCCACAATCCACTAGTGTAGGCGTAGCCAAATTGCAAAATCCGGTGAAAAACAGCCATTTTAGAGCGCCAACCGATTCCCCGCTCTATGGCTCGTGGTCTGTGGTGTCACCTACGCAAGCCCCTATAAATTCCTAGCGAGGCCGTTATGCTGCATCCCGTTCTGCATTCATCGAACCCTTCAGCCAAAACTATTACCGGGCGTGCCGAGCCGGAACGCCGATGCGTGCGGATCGTTGCCCTGATCGCTGCGGATTTTGGCGTGACAGCGGCTGAGATTTGGCAAGCATCGCGAAGTTCACCGGAAGTTGTATTTGCGCGTCAGGTGGCGATGTATCTCGCGCATACCTCGCTGGGATTGAAATTCGCCGAAGTCGGCAGTTGCTTTAGCCGCGACCGCACCACGGCAGCGCATGCTTGTCGCGTTGTCGAGGATCGCCGCGACGACATCTGGTTCGACTGCCGTATTGCTGCGCTCGAACTGGCTTGCCGCGTCCGGACTGAGGATGCGCGATGAAAAAGCAACGCCGCGCGCGCAAGGCAACGGTGCCGAAACCTCATTCACCTGTTGTGCCGACCAATGAAGCGATCGACGCGTTTCGTGCTCAGCATCTGGATCTGACCGCGCGCCATCTGATGACCGAGCATGGTACGATGCATGTTCTGGTCAATGACAGCGAAAGTCCGCTGGCGTGGCTCGCGAGCCGAAAGGGCCGTGACGGACGCCCGTTGATCGGCCCGGAGCAGTTTATCGCCGGTGAAAAGTTGCGCGCAGATTTCACGCGCGGACAGCTGTCGCCGCGCATTACATCAAGCTGGTCCGGCATCGGTCGCACGCGCGGTGCAATCGGCGGCGCTGGAGCAATGACCGACCTTGTCGTCGCGTCGCGCCAGCGCGTGCGATCGGCGCTCGAAGCATGCGGACCGGAATTCGCGGGATTGCTGATGGACGTTTGCTGTTTTCTGCGCGGCCTTGAAGACATCGAGCGCGAGCGCGGCTGGCCGTCCCGTTCGGCCAAGGTCGTGCTGCAACTGGCGCTTGATCGGCTTGCGAGGCATTACGGTTTCAAGCCGAATGCGAATAACAGTGCGCAGATTCGTACCTGGCTTTCGGATGACGTCGCGTTTACGACATAGCCGTCCGCCTACGACGCGGCCGAAAGCGTCTCGCGCGCATCGCGGCGAATCCGCTCGATCATCGCGCGCAAACCGTTGGAGCGCTGCGGCGTCAGATGTTCGCGAAAGCCGAGTTCGTCGAATACAGCGATCGGATCGGAATCGGCGATCTCGCGCGCGGTCTTGCCGGACTCCAGCGCCAGCAGAATAGCGATCAGCCCGCGCACGATATGCGCGTCGCTATCGCCCTTGAAATGCAGAACCGGCTCTTTTGAATTGCTGCGGTCCACTGCGCGCGTCAGCCAGACCTGGCTCGCACAGCCCTGCACTTTATTTTCGGAATTGTGGTCTTCCTCCGGCATGGGCTCGAGCGTGCGGCCAAGCTCGATGACATAGCGGTAGCGGTCGTCCCACTCCTCAAGCAGCGCGAAGTTGTCGCGAATTTCGTCAATCGTTGTCATGGCAGCCGAATCCCGTTCTGCCACGCTTATATGAGGTTGCCGGCGTCCAAAAGCGAGAGTTATTGCAGGATCGGGGCCTGCCATTCCATATGCAAATCCGCCGCGTGCTGCACATCGTGCGGAACTGCGGAATGCACGATGGCTCCGATCGAGCCCGTATGGTCGGGAGCTTTCTTCGCGGTCTTCCCGGTATTCTCCCGCGCCGGGCGGACATCCTGACGGCCGTTCAGGTCCTTCACGATCGTCTCTTTGACCGCGATGGTCTGCGGCGCCTTCTTTTCGACGACGCCGTCCGCCGCCTTTTTCTCGGTGATATATTCGTAGACCATCTTTGCACCGGCCTGCGCGCGCTGGCTGACCACAGTCGCAGCCTGACCGCCGATCTCGCATGCGGTGGGCTGGCGGGTGCAGAACTGGGCCATGTCGGAGACAGCGGCAGTTGCTGCCGAGACCGCGTCGGTCGCGGCGACCTGAGGTACCTTGCCGGTGTCCGGGCTTTTGGCGAGCGGCAACAGCGCGAAGACCACCATCAGCCAGAAAGCCATGCGAAGCAGAAAGAACATCGAAAACCCCGTCGTCGATTCCGTTGCGATTGAAGCCGCAATCGACCCTCTGCCTAACAGGCCGTTTTTAAAACTTGCGTATTTGCCGCGCCTCAAATCTGCATAAAATTTGAATCGTTTCATTTGCCGTAAATTTTCGATTGACGATTCTGGTCGGTTCGTAGCCCGGCGGGTCGGAAATTTTCGCTGCGCCGGAGCGTGCACACTTTTGAAACCATATTCATCGCGATGCAGAAACTTCGCGTTCACCATTCCGGATGAATGCGCGCGGAAACGCCTGCAAATCCTCGACTTCTGACGCCGGTATCTTTCCGCAGCGGCGCGCCTTAGCGTTCGCTTAAGTTCGCTCTGACACGATCAGCCAACGAAAAAAGGGGGCGTTGCGGCCACTGCCTTTGTTGGTGTGCCGAACGTGAGAATGACGTGACAGTGTTCGGGATCATCCGCGACCATCTGGATTCGCTGCTGCATCCGTCCGCTCGCCAGGACGCGATGACGAGCGCGCGCCATCGCGCATTCATCGCTCCGCGCCTGTTCGGAAGTCTCGCTGCGCTCGCATCGCTGCCGGTGTACCTCGCCGTGCGCGGCGCGCCGCAGGAAATCGAAGTGATGGTGTTCGCATGGCTGATCTCGCCGATCCTCATTTCATACTTCCTTTCGCGCACCGGCCGCTTTGAAAGCGCGCAAATCCTCTCGTCGCTTTCGCTGGCGGCGGTGGTGCTCGCTGTCTGCATCAATACCGGCGGCATTTCCTCGTTCGCGGCGATCTGGCTGATTGCAGTTCCGCTCGAAGCGGCGTTGTCGGCGTCGCGGCGCGTTGTCGGCATTGCGGTGGCGCTTGCGCTCGGCTGTGCGCTGATCCTCGTGTCGATCGAAGCGTTCGGAATGTTGCCGCCGAACAAGGTGCCGGCGGATATCAGTTCGTTGTTCGAGGCGCTCGGGATTGCGTCTGCGACGATTTATGCGTCCGCTCTGGCGTTCGGTGCGGAGGCATTGGCGCGCACCAGCAAGAATCTGCTTGTCGAAGAAGAAGAGCGTTATCGCCTTCTGACGCGCAATATCAGCGATGTGATTTCCCGGCATGGCCGCAACGGTGCCGTGCAGTTCATTTCGCCGGCAGCCGAGGCTTTGATCGGCGCCCCGAATGCAAGTCTGCTCGAACATGGCTTGTTCGATCGCGTTCATGTCGCCGATCGGCCGGCATATCTGACGGCACTCTCGGAAGCCGCTCGCAGCGGGGCCGAGCGAAGCGTGGAATTCCGGCTTCGCCGCGAAACTGTGCAGGAGGGCCGGGCTCGCCCGGCTGCTGCCGTGTTCATCTGGATTGAAATGCGCTGCCGCCCGATCGACGGCGCATCATATACTGCGGTCGATTGCGAAGTTGTCGCGGTGATGCGCGATGTGACGGATCGCAAGCAGCAGGAACAGGCCATCAACGCAGCCCGCATGGAAGCGGAGCGCGCCGGGGCGTCGAAGTCGCGCTTCCTCGCGACCATGAGCCATGAATTGCGCACGCCGCTGAACGCCATCATCGGATTTTCCGAAATGATGCTGCACGAGCAGGAGTTGCAGCTCGACGCGGCACGCCGTCAGGAATACGCCAAGCTCATCAATGAATCCGGGCAGCACCTGCTGTCGGTCGTCAACGGCATTCTCGACATGTCGAAGATGGAAAGTGGCAATTTTGAAATTCTGCCCGAACTGTTTTCGCCGCGTGAATCGCTTGTGAGCTGCTGCAATCTCATGGTGCTGAAGGCGCGGGAAGGCGGCATTGACATCGTCACGCGCGCGCCTGCGGATTTGCCGCAGATCACGGGCGATCCGCGCGCATTCAAGCAGATCGTGCTCAATCTCGTTTCCAACGCGATCAAATTCTCCGAGCGAGGCGGCAAGGTCACTGTCGAAGCCTGCGTCGAGGGTTCGCGGCTGGTGATGCGCGTGATCGATACCGGCGTTGGCATCGGTGCGGACGATCTCAAGCGCATCGGCGATCCGTTCTTCCAGGCCGGCAAGACCTATCAGCGCCGCCACGAGGGCACGGGTCTCGGACTTTCCATCGTCAAGAGCCTCGTGGCACTTCACGGCGGCGAACTGAGGGTCGATAGCGAGATCGACGAAGGCACCACGGTTGCCGTTGTGCTGCCCATCGTTTTCTCGCCGCCGCTGGCCGATTCCTCGAGCAATATCGCAACACTCGCGCCATTGCCGCGCGCTGAACCTCAAGACATGCAGGTGAAGAAACGTGCCTAGACAGATCATCGTGGATGACGAAAAGCCTCGCCGCCGCCGCCGGCGCGCGGTCGCGGTTGCTGTCGAACCCGAGCGCGGGTTCGTCATGCGCGTATTGCTTCATAGTCCAAAAGACACGCTGGCGGGCGCCGCAGCCTTGATCGTTGCGCTTGGCATTGTCGGAAATGCTGTCTTTCTTCAGCCGGGCCGTCATCCCGCGCCGATGTTCGGATTAGCCCCCGCAGCTTCGCCGTCCGCGCCTACAACCGCACCCCTAACAACGCAGGCGCCGATGCCTCGCGTGCGACCGAACGATGCCGAAGTGCGCCCCGAGGTGAAATCGGTTGAGACGCCCGTTGCTAAGCCGGCTGCACCTGCTGCGAACGCGACGCCTCGTCCCCCGGCAGCGATCCCTGCCGCGAAGAGCGATCCGGTCGGAGACCTGATTGTTTCGACCCGGCGTGTCGCCGCCATTCAGCGGGCATTGACCGAGTACGGCTACGGCCAGCTCAAGCCGACCGGTGTTGTCGGGCCTGAAACGACGGCTGCAATTCAGAAGTTCGAGCGTGATCGCAAACAGCCGATCACCGGCCAGATCTCGGATCGTTTGATTCGCGATCTCACCGTGCTCACTGGCCGGCCGATCGAGTGACCGCAGGCGCGCTGGCGCCGCGCATGGCGCTGGCCTAACGTCGCTGCATGAGACTCAAAACTGCAATCTGGGTGGCCGGTTATCTGCGCCGATGTCAGGGCGCGGGTATTTTCGGCGTTGTGCGCAAACGCGGCGCCGAAGAAGCAGGCGCGGTTTTCGTCAAAATCGCGCTGATGGACGGCAACGCTTTGCTGTTTGTCCCTGCACCGCAATCCGCTTACGACGACAGCCGGCCTGTCGAGCGCGTGTTTACCCAATCGCCACCGCAGCCCGCCGAGGAAAAGACCATCGACGCGCGCCTTGCGAAGGAAATCAATTTCGATCCGGACGTCTGGATCATCGAAGTCGAGGATAAGGAAGGCCGCCACTTCCTCGATCTTGCAAAAAGCTAGATCAGCCGCGCGACGTGTTGCGAACAGGCGCTTGCGTTGCGGGCTGGGTTGAAGACCGCGTCTGTGTCGTGGCAGGTCGTGCGCGCTGCCGTTCATCGTCGTAGAGACCGGAGCGATATTTCGCGCGCGCATTCGCAAGCGACGCACCGCGCCACGCCGACAGCAGGATCAGCGCGGAACGCTCGGTGATCTGATCGTACAGCCGCGCCAGGCGATAGACGTCCATCACCGACGAGCCGAGCACCGGATTGAGAAACAGCAATACACGCTGAAAAGCATCGGCCGGCATGTCGAGAACCCGCATCGCGCAGGCGAGCGGTTCGCCACCGCGATCTTTTACGATCTGATCGGCGACTTTCGCCGTTAGAATAAGCGCGTCGGCGAGTTCAGCGGTGAAGCCGGCAGCGTCACGCGCCATCGCGTGTTTTTCGAGGGCGGGGAGGGCGCGTGCGGCGCGGCGCGGATCGACGCGGGTCGAAGGCTTGAGCGGCGCGCCGGTCAGGCCGTGCAGGATTTGAAACCGCTCGGACGCACTGGCCGCAACGAACATGTCAATCAATTGCGATGCGTCGCTCGGCTTCATCGAAAGCGTCGGCGCGATCGTCGCCTGCGGTGCGGCAACAAATTCAGGTTCCGGCTCCGGCTCGCTTCGGCTGAGCGGTGGGCTTTCGACATAGTGAGATAGCCGCTCGTCGAGCTTGGTGCGAAGACCGAGCTTCCATTGCAGTTCGCGTGGCGTGTTGGGATAGATCGAGAGTCGCGCGCTGACGGCGGCGCGCGTCGCATCGTCCACCTCGTCGATCAGGCGTGACGCCAGTTCGACGAACTGGCGGTCCTCGTCGCGCGAATGCGAAGGCGTCTGCACATAGAGATCGGTCAGCACGCGTAGCAGCGTCGGGCGGATGTCGACGCCCTCGCGCCGGGAAAGAGTCATCAGGCCGTCGAAGCCGTGAAACATCGGGGGTGCCGTCATGCCGTATACGCAACTGGGGTGAATCTCGGCCGGACGTTATCCATCGCTTCATTAAGAAGCCGTTAACCATGCTTCGCCTTAATAACCCTGTGCTGGCGGTCCCAATTCGAGAAGGGCCGATCCGGCCCGGAGAGAGTGAAATGGGGATCATTGTTGAATTTCCGGCGGATGCAGCCTCGCGGCGCGCTGCGCGTGCTGTCGAAGGGGACGCGACGGCAACCATCCTAATTCTTCCGTCGATCCGCATCGAGCGGCACGCCGAAGAAACCTCGGGTGGCTCTGGGCCGGAGCAGGGCACGGCACCGGGCCGTCCTCGCAAGCGCCGGGCGCGCTCCTGAGCAAAAGCTCGATCCAGATCCGGCGATGTCCGCCGGAATAGAAGTTCGCAGCGGCAGTCAGGTCACGATGTGCAACCCGCTTTACATTCTGCCCTTCGTTGCGGGCCTTGCTTGTCCAAGCGGCGATTTCGACCGCACGCGCGACTCGTTTTATCATGAAGACATGCACGCCTGGGTCGGCGGCGAGGCGACGCAGAGTCTCGGCGGCATTCCTTCGCAGTTTCAATTGACCGACTACGAGCGCAATCTGCGCGATCTCGCCTACTACTTCATCCAGCCGCCGCATTCGCGTCCGGCGTGGAAAGCTGTGTTCGGCGAATACACCTCGATCCCCTCGCCGTGGCGTCAGAACATCGTCTTTGACCGCACCGCCTACGGACGCCGCATGATCGATGAGCCTCATCGTTCGCAGATTTCGGCCTATGCAGGCTTGATCGAGGACGTGCGCAACGACGGCGTCATGCTCGACCGGTTTCTGCCTGTCGCGATGCAGGTCAACGATCTCGACATCAAGCGTAACAAGGCGCTGAGCTACATCACAGAGCTTTCTCCGCGCGAATACGGCGATGTGCAGGCGCGGATGCGGGAGAACGTTCTCGTGGTCCAGTGGGCGCAACAGTGCCTGCAACAGCGAGTTGCGGCCTATCGCTGGGCGCTGGAGCGTCTCGTCATTCAGGCGCCGGATCCGATGGCGGCGGATGCCGACCGTCTTATCGCTCAATTGTCGGAGCGTGCGTCCGCAGCCTGGACAAGCGCGCCTGCGGTGGTCGGGCGTGTGCTGCGCGTCGGCGGGTAATCTAATTTTTCCGCTTATCGTTTTGCTTGTGGCGTATCCGTCTGCACACTGCATGTCGCAGCTGCGAGCGACGTTTGTGCCTGAACGAGCAGGCCGGGCTCCGGTGCAAGCGCCTTCATCACGATCAGACCGGTGATGCTCGGGGAATCGATGATGAGGCGGTCGGCAGAGGTGACGTCTTCTTCTTCCGGAAGGTCGTTGTGCTGGGCTTCGGTCATCAGGTCGAGTTCAATGACCTTGCGTCCGGCGGAACGGTCGTTGATCGCGTAGTAGGCGATTTCGCTTCGCGTATAGAACGACACCGACGTGTAAGCCTGACTGACCGGCACCGCGACCTTGATCGGTCCCTTCGAGAGATCGTAGCGGCAAACGGCGCTCGCGAATGCAGGGTCCATGAACGGCATCGGCGCGTCGTTCGGCGTCGGCTGCGGAATTTGCGCGACAGCGTTGACCGGCGTTTTGGGCGCGAGACGCGAATAGGCATCGAGCGACGCAACGCGCGGCAATGTCAGAACGCTGACAAGGTGCACAACACCGCCGAGCAGCACGCCTGCAAGAATAGCGAATACCCAGCGGATCATGAGCAGCCCGCCGTCGCGATGGAAGGCATCGGCGCGTCCTTTTGCGAACGCGTCGCGACGCCTACAGGCGTGTCGTAAAGGCGGAGCATGAGCTGGTATCGGTCGAGGCCGCCGGTGGGAATCCAGTTGCCGGCGCGCGAGCGTGCAGCGATCCGCAGTTCGAATGCGCCGTCCGACGAACGGACGATTTCCTGGCTCGTGAAGCCGTAGCGTTGCAGCGAGTTGGCGACGAGTTGCCCTTTCGGATCGTAAAGCGTCAGCGTCCAGAACCGCGCTGCTGGGGTCACGCCTTTGACGACGACGTCGCAGCGTCCGTCGAGTGCGCGCCCGGAATCGTCCGTTGTTGCCGTGAAGGTGACGCCGTCGCCGGTGCCGACGGGGAGTTCGCCGCTGCGTGCGATTGCCGCGCGCGAGTAGGGGTCGATTCCGCTCGTGCCGGTTTTCGGACGTGCGGTCCATGCGCCGATGGTCACGGTGCCGACATTGACGCCGCGCGTCGCCGTCGTCCATGTCAGGCCGAGTCCCACAGCGGTCGCCACAACCAGCGTGACAAGGGAGAGAATTATCAGCCGCACGGGAACAACGTCATGATGCGCGGATCAGTTTTTGCGCGGCGCAGATGCCGCAGTCTCCGGCGCGGCCGAAGCCACGTTTTCCGGGAACGTCACGGACGCCGGCGAGGCCGGTTTTGACTGTTCAAGCGACGACGTCTTGCCGGTTGTGACAGTCGCGGTTTTCGACGCATCCTCGAACAGCTTTTCGACGCGCACCAGAATGTTGGCGCCCTTGCGCGTGAGAATTGGCGGCGGTCCGGTATTCGCAACCACTGCACGAGCGCCCGGTGCTGTCGCGATGATCGCCGCTTGCGGCCGCCGCACGCCTGCGCCGATACCGGCGATCTCCTTGATCTCGACGCCCTGGTGAGCAACGACCATCACGTCGTGCCAGGTCTGGGCGGGCAGCGAGCCGCCGGTCATGCGGTTGGTGGGTGAGTAGTCGTCGTTGCCGTACCAAACCGCCATCGTGAAATTGCCGGTGTAACCGACGAACCATGCGTCGCGATATGAGTTGGTCGTACCGGTTTTGCCCGCAGCAGGAATTCCGTCGAGCTGCGCGCGCCGCGCCGTTCCTTCTTCGACGACGTGGCTCATCATGCCGGCCATATCGGCGGCAACGGACGCGGGAATGGCCTGCGTCGGTTTCGGGCCATCGCGATCCCAGCGCCAGACGAGATCGCCGGCACCGGTCCGAACCTCGAGCGCGGCGTGGGGGACAACGGATTTCCCTTTATTGGGGAAGGTCGCATAGGCGACGGCGTGTTCGATGACGCTGACTTCATCCGAACCGATCGGCAGCGACGGCGTGTCGGGCAGCGGTGCTTTCAGACCGAATTTGCGCGCAGTCGCCACGATCATTGCGCGTCCGGCTTTCGGGCCGCCTTTTCCGCCCATCGCAATCGACAGCTTTACCGGAATGATGTTGATCGAGCGTGTGATCGCTTGTGTGAGCGTCACCGGCCCTGAGTAGGAATGGCCGTAGTTCTGCGGGCACCAGTTGCCGATGCACACGGGTCCGTCGACCACAATCGACTTCGGCGTGAAGCCGTTCATCAGCGCCGTCGTGTAGACATACGGTTTGAAAGACGAGCCCGGCTGGCGCATGGCGTCAGTCGCGCGGTTGAACTGGCTTGAGCCGTAGTCGCGTCCGCCGACCATGGCGCGGACGCCGCCGTCGAGATCTGCCAGCACCAGCGACGCCTGCGTGGCGTGATAATCCCGGCCGAACTGCCGCAATTTGTTCTCGACGGTATCTTCCGCAGCCTTCTGCACATTCATGTCGATTGCTGTGCGGACGACAAACACGCGCTCTGTGTAGCTCTTCGGGAATGTCTGGACGAGCTTGCGCATCTCGTCGAAGGCGTAATCGAGATAGTAGTTCGGCGACACTTCCTCGCGCCGGTCGACCGCGACCGCGGGATTGCGGCGGGCGCCGAACACTTGGCCTTCGGTCATGAAGCCCGCATCGACGAGGTTATCGAGCACCACGTTGGCGCGTGCACGGGCGGCCGGCAGGTTGATGTGAGGCGCGTAACGCGTCGGTGCCTTGAACAGACCGGCGAGCATCGCAGCTTCGGCGAGGTTCACGTCGCGCGCGGATTTGTTGAAATAGAAATGCGCTGCGCCGTCGACGCCGAAGGTGCCGCCGCCCATATAGGCGCGGTCGAGATAGAGTTTGAGAATTTCGTTCTTGGTCAGGCGTGTTTCGAGCCAGACCGCAAGGAACGCTTCCTTCACCTTGCGTTCGATCGTTCGCTCGTTGTTGAGGAACAGATTCTTTGCAAGCTGCTGCGTGATCGAGGAGCCGCCCTGCCGCACGCCGCCGGCCTGCGCGTTGGTCACGAGCGCGCGCGCCGTGCCTGCGATGTCGATGCCAAAATGATCGTAGAAGCGGCGGTCTTCGGTCGCCAGCGTGGCCTTAATCAGATGATCCGGAAAGTCCTCAAGCGGAATGGAATCGTTGTGCTTGATGCCGCGGCTGCCGATCGGATTGCCGTAGCGATCGAGAAACGTCACTGCGAGGTCGGATTTTTTCAGCCAGTCCTCGTCGGACGTTTCGCGGAACGCAGGGATTGCCAGCGCGAGCATCAGGATCAGACCGACAAGTCCGATGGTTGCTGCTTCAGATGCGGGTTCGATGAAGACCCAGCGTTTCCACCGTCCGACATAGAACTTGTCCATGAAGGTCGAGAAACGCTCGTAAAGTTCGCGCAGACCGACAGCGGAGTTGAACAGTGAAGAATCGATGCGCGCATCGACGTCCAGAAAGAAATTCCGGAACCATTTCTTCAGTTCTTTGGGCACGATCTGGCGCACCGGAACCCTTGATCAGATGTCGCGGCGAATGACTCGCCTGAAGAAAAGCGCGGCTGAATTATGCGTATCGATTTGCGATATTCCCAAGGCGCTTTACAAGTTGTTTGAGCCGCTCGGGAATCCGCAAATCTTCTAGCCGACCATGGGGCATAAACCAATGGCGATGCTGGATTTTTTAACCCGAAGGTGAATCTTGGAAGGCATCAATTTTTGCCTTGGAATCGAAGCCGTCAATGACCGCAGCCAAGCGACCGCCGTCCGATCAGGCCGGATTCTTCTGGAAAACCAAGACGTTGGAACAGATGTCCGACGGCGAATGGGAAAGCCTGTGCGACGGCTGCGCGCGCTGCTGCCTCGAAAAACTCGAAGACGAGGAGACGGGCCAGATCTATTTCACCCACGTCAGTTGCAAATTGCTGGATGCTGGATTGTGCGCCTGCAAGGACTATCCGAACCGGCAGAAAAAGGTCGCCGATTGCGTGCGGCTGACGCCCGGAAATGTGCGGACCCTGAACTGGCTGCCGCCGAGTTGCGGCTACAGGCTCGTCGCCGAGGGGCGCGATCTTTACTGGTGGCATCCGCTGATTTCCGGCGATCCGAATACGGTGCACGAGGCCGGCGTGTCGGTGCGCGGCAGGGTGTGGGGCACCGAGGATGAATGCGAAGTCGCCGACCTTGAGGACCACATCGTGAAGTGGCCAAGCGTGATTCCCAAACGCGCGCGGCTGAAAAAACGTCCGCTCCCAAAAGCGTGATGCGCCGCTTGCGTGCAGCACCCATGCACTAGCGTGACTTATGAATCGCGCCGCCGCGCGTTACACATCGTTATCCCATCCTTTCTATAACCCGGCCTCATGAGCAGAATAGAACGACATGGCACGGACAGAACCGGCCTGGAGACGGTCGGGGAACGCAATTTGACCGACGACATCGGCGACGAAATTTCGCATATCGCGACCGAGGTGATCGACGTCAGTGATGCGCCGCCGATCGCGCCCGCGCTCGACAAGAGCGAAGTGCGCACCATCCTCGTCAGCCTGATGCTGACGATGTTTCTGACCGCGCTCGATCAGACGATTGTCGCAACCGCACTGCCGACCATCGGCCGTCAGTTCAACGACGTGAACAATCTGTCGTGGGTCATCACGGCGTATCTCTTGGCATCGACTGCGGTGTCGCCCGTATACGGCACGCTCAGCGACATCTATGGGCGACGCGCGATGATTATCGTGTCGATGGCACTGTTTCTGATCGGATCGGTCGCATGCGCGATTGCGCCGAACATGCTGACGCTGATTTTCGCGCGCGCTCTCCAAGGCATCGGCGGCGGCGGAATTCTGCCGCTGGTGCAGATCGTGATTTCCGACGTCGTGACGCCGCGCGAGCGCGGGCAGTATCAGGCCTATTTCAGTTCGGTGTGGGTGTCGGCCGGAATCGGCGGACCCATTCTCGGCGGCATGATTGCCGAGCACCTGCACTGGTCGGTGATCTTCTGGATCAATCTGCCGCTCGGCATTCTCTCGCTCGCGCTGCTGTTGCCGCGCATGGGAAAGATTCCGGTCTTTCATCGCAGGCGCAAACTCGACTGGATCGGCGGCGTCTTACTTATGGCTGCGGCCGTTGTGTTTCTGCTCGTTCTGACCTGGGGCGGCAATCGCTTCGCATGGGCATCGCCGGCAATCGTTGCGATGACCGGTTCTGCGATTGCGCTGGCGCTCGCATTCGTCTGGCATGCGCGCAACACGGCTGAACCGTTCCTGCCGATCCCGCTGATGGGCGGCACGGTCGTGCCTTATGCGATGATCGCGGGCGGTTGTGCGATGGGTGCGATGATCGGTCTCACGGTGCATCTGCCGCTCTACTACGAAGTCGTTTACGGATTGTCGGCAGCCGAAGCGGGCACCGCGTTGATCCCGCTCGTGGCCGTATCGGTGCTGGGCGCGTGGGCCGCAGGCCGCGCGATGGTTCGCATGGCGCGTTACAAGCGTGCGACGATTTTCGGTGCGACGCTCTCGGCGCTTGCGGCGTTCACGCTTGCAACTGCAACGCCGCTGCCGCTCGTGCCGATGCTCGCGCTATTGTCCTTGTTCGCAGTCGGTCTCGGCACCGTGTTTCCGCTGAGCGTGGTGTCGATTCAAAACGCTGTTGCGCGCACGCAGGTCGGCACGGCGACGGGCGCGATGAATTTCTTCCGCGCGCTGATGGCGTCGTTCTCGGTAGCGGTTTTCACGGCGATCCTTCTTGCTGTGTTGGGACGAAACATTTCGATTGGCGTCGAGCAGCACGTCGGCACCAAACACGCGATCTCAGCAACTGACATGGTCGCGGCGTTCCGCTATGTGTTCGCGGCGGCAGGCATGATGCTTGCAACGGCTGCTGCGCTCTACACCGTGATGGAAGAGCGCCCGCTCGCAGGTCCTGCGAAAAATATTCCGGCGGCAGAACCCGCCGAATAATCGCCGGCGCGCGCGATTTGCGCTGGCGCGCGCATCGCACAATCGGTTATCTCAGATCATCACGTTCGCATGGCGCGCGAACGCATTTTCAATTTCACACGCTGCATCTTCACGCGGCGAATGGAGCAGGTCATGTCGAAACCGTCCGCTGAACAGATCAAACTCGGTGCGGAAGCGATTGCGTTTTGTATCGCGCGCACGTTGATCGAACGCGATCCGTCGCTGAAGGCGCCGATGCGCGCCAATCTTCGCAAGATGTGGGAGCTGCTCGACGCCAGCGACGACGAGGGCGCCGCCGACATGGTGGAAAGCCTCACCAAAGCCTTGAACGATCCCGCTTTTTTCCGCCGCGAGGGCGCGCGCGGCTGACGCAATGGCGAAACGGTGACGAACTTGGAATCCAGTGGCGAAATTGTGGAGCACGTTTCGCAGCCGCATCATAACCTAGGCGTGAACGTGGAACTGCCGCGCGCAGGTTGAATAGCGCCGCGCGCGATGATCGAGTCCGGAAACCGGAATGGGAGGATCGATATGCTTCGCTTTGGTTCGGTGATTGGTTTTACGACGTTGCTGATTGTATTTTTCGCCGCGAACGCACCCGCAAATGCGGTCAGTTGCACCTACGAGACGTGCATGGCGGCTTGTCAGAAGGCCGGCGGCGGCAACAAGCAGGGCGGTTGCTCGGGCTGGTGCGACAAGACCATCCGTGAGCGCCAGCAATCCGGCGTATGCAAGGCTAAGTAATTGAATTTACGGACGCTGTAGTAGGAATATAAATCTAGGAAAAAAGTCCTTGACAGCGTGACGCTGCCGCACTAGGTTTGCGGCATGCTCGATACTTTCGTCTGAGGCCGTTGCGGCGCTCTCGCGGTGTCGGAACTCTATTCATCGCACCGCGTTCATTTCACAGACACGCGCGAACCGCGCAGGCAATGAAATGAGGGCGTCATGGCGACCGGGGCACCTGGCACAAAACAAACAGCGCGCACGCCGAAAGCAAAACCGGCGGCGGCGAAATCCGGCGGCCGCATCGTCGAGACGGCGCAAGAGGCGCGCAGCGCGGAACCGGGACCGTCGGTGCTGGCGCTGCTGACCGTGAGCACGGTCGCTGCCGTGTTCGTGCTCGGCATCGTCTGGTTTATTTTCTTCCGGACGTAAGGCGGAAATTGCAGTCCAATTGCGACCTCATCCTGAGGAGCAGGCGCAGCCTGCGTCTCGAAGGATGAAAGTCATGGTTCGAGACGGCGCTCCGCGCCTCCTCACCATGAGGGTTTTATCGTTGCGGACCTCGCCCGATGACAGCGTCCGAACTGTGTTGACCGGTTCAGCACGTCATTGAGCCGTCACCTGAGGCGAGCCACGCCCGAGGGCGACGGCTTTTTCATTGGATAAAACATGCCGAAAACGCTCACCTCCAAATCGGCAAAGACGCCGATGAAGAGCGGTGTGGTGCGTAAACACAAGGCAACATCCAAACCACGCACCAAAGTGACGAGCGAGCCGCCGCAAAATCTTGTCGTCGATGCGAACGACAGCGCCGCCATCGACTCGATTGCCAAGATGACGGCGAATTCGCTCGCATCGTCGCGCACGGTCAACAGGCGCTCCGCAGTGGACCGGCTCGACGATCCGCCGCCGGCCGATTCGCAATCGTCATTGGTCGAGCGCGTATCGAACGCCATTGAGCGTGAACTGTCGAAAATCGAGACCATCATCGGCGTGGCGCGGGTCGCGCCGGTGTTGCGGACGGAAGCGGAAAGCCGCGCCCGCGTGCTGGCGTCGCTCGCGCGCACGCTGAAAGAGATCATGCGGCTGCGCGAACAGGAGCGCGTGGCGGACGCCGAATTGAAAGCTGCCGATGACGCCATCCCAAGAGATCTCGGCGAGCTTCGATCCGAACTCGCGCGACGCCTGGAAATTCTTGTCGGCGAGGCAACGCGCCTACATCCTGAACGAACTGAATGAGCGCGAACTGGAATTGCTTGCCGCGAATTGGAAACTGTTCGCGCACGATCATCAGATTCCGCCGCAACTCGCGCCGAACGGCGCGCAATGGCTGACATGGCTTTTGATCGGCGGACGGGGTGCCGGCAAGACTCGCGCGGGCGCCGAATGGGTGAGGGCGCAGGCGCTCGGGCTTGCGCCGCTGGCCGATGCGCCGACGACGAACATCGCGCTGGTCGGAGAGAGCGAACACGACGTGCGCGAGGTGATGATTGAGGGCGTTTCGGGTTTGCTCGCCGTGCATCGCCGCGATGAACGTCCACAGTGGATTTCGTCGCGCAAGCGTCTTGAATGGAACAACGGCGCGGTCGCCTATGCGTTCTCCGCCGAAGACCCGGAAAGTCTGCGCGGCCCGCAATTTTCCTGCGCCTGGTCGGACGAGCTTGCGAAGTGGCGTTACGCGCAAGAGACGTTCGACATGCTGCAATTCGGCCTGCGGCTGGGCCATCAGCCGCGTCAGCTGATTACGACGACACCGCGCCCGACGGCGCTGATTAAAAAGCTGATGCTCGATCCAGCGAGTGTTGTGACACATGCGCCGACACGCGCGAATGCCTGGCATCTCGCGCCGAATTTTCTGCAAAGCGTGATGGCGCGCTATCGCGACACGCGTCTGGGGCGACAGGAGCTTGACGGCGAGATCATCGAGGAGCGCAGCGATGCGCTGTGGTCGCGTGCGCTGCTCGACAAATGCCGCGTGACGGATGCGCCTTCGCTCGCGCGCATCGTCGTCGCGGTCGATCCGCCGGCCTCATCGAGCAAGCGCGCGGATTGCTGCGGCATCGTCGCAGCAGGCATGACAGGCGATGGCGCGATTTATGTTCTTGCGGATGAGACGATTTCAGCTGCGACGCCGTCGGCATGGGCCAACAAAGCCATCGCGCTGTGGCGGCGGCTTGAGGCGGATTGTCTTGTCGCCGAAGTCAATCAGGGCGGCGAGATGGTGAAAGCCGTGATCGCGGAAGTGGATTCATCCGTGCCGGTTCTGCCGGTGCGTGCAACGCGCGGAAAATATCTGCGCGCCGAGCCTGTCGCCGCACTCTACGAACAGGGCCGCGTCAAACATGCGGGTCACTTCACCGCACTCGAAGACGAGATGTGCGATTTCGGCCCATTGGGATTGTCATCGGGCCGCTCGCCGGATCGTCTCGATGCGCTGGTGTGGGCGATTGCGAGTCTGAGTTTCGGCGCGCATGCGCCGCCGCGGGTGCGGGGGTTGTAGCATGATTCTGACATTCACGTTCAGGCGAGAAATTTCCGTAAACAACGATGTCGTCCCCGCGAAGGCGGGGACCCATACTCCCTGAGCCATCCGTATGAACGAAGTTGTATCGACCTGCGCGTCGTCACCACCGCATTCGGTGGTTATGGGTCCCCGCCTTCGCGGGGACGACTCAAAATAACGACCGCGCGTTCGTTATTTGCTTCTTCTTTCTCTCTCCAAAGAACGAACAACCATGCTGAATTTCAAAAATATCTTCCGCGCCCCCGAAGCTAAATCCTCGCGCACGGCGCAGGTGCTGGCGTTTCAGTCCGGCGGCCGCGCGCGATGGACTCCGCGCGATTATGCGGGGCTGGCGCGCGAGGGCTATCTCGCCAACGCCATCGTGCACGGCGCGGTGCGATTGATCGCGCAAAGTGCGGCGTCGTGCAGCTTTCTTCTTTATGAAGGTTCCACCGAGCGCGACGCGCATCCGCTGTTGCAGCTTCTCGCGCGCCCGAATGCGCGACAGGACGGCGCGAGTTTTTTCGAGATGCTCTACGCGCACATGCTGCTCTCCGGCAATGCGTATGTCGAAGCGGTCGCGCTCGACGACCAGGTGCGCGAGCTTTACGCGCTGCGGCCCGACCGCATGAAGGTTGTGCCGGGCGGCGACGGCTGGCCGGAGGCTTACGAGTATAATGTCGGCTCGCGCTGCGTGCGTTTCGATCAGAACGGCTCGCGCGTGCCGCCGATTCTGCATCTGACATTCTTCCATCCGCTCGACGATCATTACGGGCTCGCACCGATCGAGGCGGCGGCGATTTCTGTCGACGTCCATAACAGCGCGAATTCCTGGAACAAGGCGCTGCTCGACAATGCCGCGCGCCCCTCCGGCGCTCTTGTCTATTCGGGCCCAGAAGGCGCGGTGCTGTCGGATTCGCAGTTCGACCGATTGAAGCGCGAACTCACCGACACCTATCAGGGCGCGGTGAATGCCGGCCGGCCGCTATTGCTGGAAGGCGGGCTCGACTGGAAAGCGATGTCGCTGACGCCGAAGGATATGGATTTCCTCGACGCGAAGAATTCCGCCGCGCGCGAGATCGCGCTGGCGTTCGGCGTGCCGCCGATGCTGCTCGGCATTCCCGGCGACAACACCTACTCGAATTTCCAGGAAGCCAATCGCGCGCTGTGGCGGCAGACGATTTTGCCGCTGGCGTCACGCGTCGGCGCGTCGCTCGTGCAGTGGCTGTCGCCGCAATTCGGCGAGGGGCTTCGCATTGTCGTCGATACCGACAAGATCGATGCGCTTGCGTCGGATCGCGCCGCGCTGTGGGATCGTGTCTCGTCCGCGCCGTTCCTGACGCTGAACGAAAAACGCGAATCGACCGGCTACGCGCCGCTTGAAGGCGGCGACAGACTCGAATGACCGAGCTGATAAGGATTTTCACCGAGCGCGGCGATCTCGCGCATCTGGCGCTGTTTCTGTGGGCGTCTGCGGCGAGCGGCGCGCTGTTTTTCACCTTGCGAGAGCTGGCGAGCGCCTCGCGCCGCTTCGACGATTTCGTGCGCGAGCTTTCTCATTTCAACCGGCGGCTCGGCTGCCGCCAACAGGACGACGACTGATGGATACTCTGCACACCGTGATGCGCGCGATCGGCGCGGAGACGAAAACCGATAACGCGAAGCCCGATCATCTCACCGTGTTTCGCGAATTCCTCTCGCATCTCGACGAGATCCAACGCAAGGCACTCGTGAAGCCTGCGGCGAAAAAGCCGCGCGTAAGACCTGCGAGGCGGAAGGCGAAGAAAACAAAGTAAATTTCCGTTCGTCCCCGCGAAGGCGGGGACCCAGGCCGGAATTCAGTTCGGTGACGATGGATCCCCGCTTGCGCGGGGATGAGCGGGATTGAATTCCCAGTTTGTCAAAGAATCAAATCACTCAACCACGCATCTCGCGAGGCCGCTCATGCACGCGCCCATTTTATCCCTGTCGCGTGTGTCGCTGACCAGCGACGGCACGGTGGAAGGTTACGCGAGTCTGTTCGGCGAGGTCGACCAGGCGCGCGACATGGTGATGCCCGGCGCATTCACGCAGACATTACGAACGCGCGGACTGAGACGCATCCCGATGCTGTTTCAGCACGACCCGTCCGAACCCATCGGAATCTGGCTCGAACTGGTTGAAGATTTTCGCGGGCTGAAAGCGCGCGGACGATTGATCCCCGATGTGCAGCGCGCGCGAGAATTGCAGGCGCTGGTGGAGCAGGGCGCCATCGACGGACTGTCGATTGGTTATCGCACCGTGCGCGGCAAGATCGATCCGAAAACGCGCGTGCGCAAACTCTATCAGGTGGATTTGTGGGAAGTATCCATCGTCACGTTCCCGCTGCTCAACGGCGCGCGGGTGAGGGCGGTGAAATCCCGTTTGCCTCTCCGGCGCGACGGATTGCGTGGACGCGCGAACAATTCCGCATCATCGCGGATCACATCGCGATGATTTCGCGAACATCGTAAAACAGAAAGAGGACTTACATGAACGACTACATCACCGATGCTGCGCCGGAGCAGAAGGCCGGCATTTCCCGCGAACAGGTTTCCGCGCATGACGATCTCGTGCGCGCGTTCGAGGATTTCAAATCCGCCAATGACGAGCAGCTTGCCTCGATGGGCCGCCGCGCCGACGTGTTGCTTGACGAAAAAGTCGATCGCATCAACGGGGCGCTCGACGTGCAGACCAGGCGCATCGACGATCTCGCGCTGAAATCCGCGCGTCCTCTCCTTGAAGGGACTCGGCTCGATACCAGCCGCACGCGCATGAACGATACGCATGCACGCGAACACAAGAGCGCGTTCGAGGCTTATGTGCGCCAGGGCGACAACACGGCGCTGCGCGCGCTGGAAACCAAGGCGCTGTCCGCAGGCTCCAATGCCGACGGCGGTTATCTCGTGCCGGTCGAACTCGAACACAACATCGGCCAGCGCCTCGCCGCGATCTCGCCGATCCGTTCGCTCGCGACCGTGCAGGAGATTTCCGGCAACATTTACAAGAAGCCGTTCATGACCGCAGGCCCCGCGACCGGCTGGGTGGGCGAGACCGACTCGCGCTCGCAAACCACCTCGCCGACGCTCGATGCATTGTCGTTCCCGGCGATGGAGCTTTACGCGATGCCGGCTGCGACCGCGACGCTGCTCGACGATGCCGCCGTCAACATCGACGAATGGATCGCCTCTGAAGTCGAGCTGACATTCGCCGTCCAGGAAGGCGCGGCCTTCGTCAACGGCGACGGCACCAACAAGCCGACCGGCTTTCTCGCCTCCGACACTGTTGCTAATTCATCGTGGGTGTGGGGCAAGCTCGGCTATGTCGCCTCGGGTGCAGCGGGCGCGTTCGCGTCATCCAATCCGTCGGATGCGCTGGTCGATCTGATCTACGCGCTGAAGGCGGGGTATCGGCAGAACGGCGCCTTCGTGATGAACCGCAAGACGCAGGCTTCGATCCGCAAGTTCAAGGACACCGGCGGCGGCTATCTGTGGCAGCCGCCGGCGCAGTCGGGCGGACGCGCATCGCTGATGACGTTCCCGCTTGTGGAAGCCGAAGACATGCCGGACGTGACGGCGAATTCGTTCTCGATTGCGTTCGGCGATTTCAAGCGCGGCTACCTGATCGTGGACCGCCGCGGCGTCAACGTGCTGCGCGATCCGTATTCCGCCAAGCCGTATGTGCTGTTCTACACCACCAAGCGCGTCGGCGGCGGCGTGCAGGACTTCGACGCCATCAAGCTGATGAAGTTCGCGGTGAGTTAGGCGTTTCGCGTTTCAAATGGTGAACGGTGCGTCATTCGGCGCGCCGTTTTTTTGCTCATTGGAAATGGTCGGTTGCGATGACGGAGTCGAATGCATTCGCACGCCATCAGCGATTGAGATGGCTGCGGCCGGACGCGGCACGTTGGCTGCGTTCAGACGCGGCGCGTTATCTTTCACCGGGCACGAAAGTTACCGAAATCTTTCCGGCGCTCGACCGCAAGTATAGTCCAAGCCAGCCGCGCACGCCTGCCGGAAACGGCCGCGAGAGCGGCAGATGGACCAGCGAGCACTCTGGGACGGGCAGCGGAGGCGCGAGCATTTTTGCAAGTCCGATGGGCGGCGCCGACATTTCTGCCGGAGATGTTTCGAGCGAAAGCGATGGCCTGTTCAACATCGCGCCGGCTGAATTCGATGACTCCGGTCTCACGCAACTTGTAGGAGATATTCCGACGGGGGATAGCCCCGGCATCGGCCACAACCAAGGGCCGCCTCTTGAGCCGCCGGAGATCCCGACAGAACGGCCGGATAATAGTGCAGATCGAATGAAGGTTGTGTGGGATCTCGCACGTTGGGTCGCAAGAGTAAGAGGAATTCTTCCGGTTACGGCCGCTCTTGACGTAGCAACGGAAAATGCGGAATGGCTTCAGTTTCGTAAGGCCGCTATCCTGTCTTATGACGACCCTCCCAAGTCGCTTGAGGAGCTTCAAAGCAGAGTAAGCCCGACGAGTGAACGTGGTTATGAAGATCATCATATTGAAGAGCAGACGTTGCTTCGCAGGCTCGGATTTTCCTGGGGGAAAATTAATGTCCCGGATAACGTCGTGCGAATTCCTACGCTGAAGCACATCGATATTTCTGCTTGGTACGGCAGACCAAATGAAAGTTTTGGAGGACTTTCGCCGCGCGACTATTTGAGAGATAAAGATGCGGCTGAGCGCAGACGAGTTGGACTCGATGCACTGGCTTTGCATGGAGTGATGACGCCATGAAAAACCAACAGGCCCTTCGTCGCATGTCCATTGACGAGCTTGTAGCCCGCTTTACGACGATTGCGCTCAAGCAGTATGAAGTCATCTTTTACAATCAGAACACAAAATACAATCGACTTTTTCGCGACATGAATGCCGTGAAAGACGAGCTTAAGTCGCGCGCCGGGGATGAACGTCGTGCGCTGACATCTCTTTATTCTCACCCGAATATTCAGGTCCGGCTTGCGGCTGCTCACGCTAACTTGGCGATTGGCTATGCGGGAGCGCGGAATGTCATTCAGCAGATCGCGGATAGCAAAGATTATCCCTTCGCAGCCGATGCAGGGATGACGCTTTTGAATTTGGATAGAGGTGTTTACATGCCTGTTTGAACTAGCCTCTACACCACCAAGCGCGCCGGCGGCGGCGTGCAGGACTTCGACGCCATCAAGCTGATGAAGTTCGCGGTGAGTTAGCAGAAGTATCCTCATCCTGATGGGCGGCCGCGCAACGTGTTGCGTGGCCGCGTCTCGAAGGATGAGGCCGATGTTCTCACGGTTCGAGACGCGCAGCACGCCGCGCTCCTCACCATGAGGCTGTAGCCAACATCAAACCTCAATTCCGTCGAGACCGCGCATGTCCGCACGCGAGGATGCCTATCTGCGTCGCCGACAAGGGCGATGGCTGCGCGGCGATGCCCATCGCTGGGTTCGCGCCGATGTCGCCCGCTATCTCAAACCGGGAACGGATCTTGCTAAAGCTTATCCGGCACTCGACCGTAAATATAGTCCGAGTCAGCCGCGTGTGCCTGCGGGAAATGGCATCGAGAGCGGGCGTTGGACCGCACGTAACGGAGAACATGGACCGAACGCATTGGCGCCAGCCGGTAACGCATCGCCGATGGGCAATATCGATTTTGGCGATCTGATCGGATCGGGCGATCTCAGCGATTTATTCCAGATCACGCCAAGTGATCTCGACCTAAGGAATTTTACACAGCTCGCCGGGGATATTCCGGACGGCGACGGTGCCAAATTGCAGTCCAACGAGTCACCGGACATTCCGACGGAACGGCCCGCGACGACAGAGGGGCGAATGGGATTCATCAGGGCCGCAGCACAATGGGTTGCCCGCGTCGGCCGCTATTCGCCGTTGGTCGACGCATATTTCGCTGCGCTCGACCAAGTCAACGATATAAAAGGCCTGACTGACGCGATCAAATCAGCGAATGACCCGCCGCGAACACTAGAAGAATTGCAAGCGTATGTTGGTACGGATAGCCAGGGCGGTTATCATGACCACCACATTGTGGAGAAAACCGCAGGTTTGAATGCTGGATTTATGGAAGACGTGATCGATGGGCACGATAATTTGGCGCGAATACCAGTTCTGAAGCACATTGATTTGACAGCGGACTACGCGAGAATTCGTGAGCAGCCCGATGGTACAATCAGAAGTCTACGTGATTACCTTCAAGACAAAAATTTTGACGTTAGACGCTCTGTTGGATTGAACATGATGAAGCAATACGGAATTCTAAAATGACATCCGTTGATCTCTCGACACTAAGCATCGATCAACTGCTTGCGCGGTTTGTCGAACTTTGTCTTGACGACGAACAAGCGCACGATTTGGCGAAAGTTTCAGTCTCCAATCGTCTTGTTTATGAAATCAGCGACGTCAAAAAGGAATTGCAAAAACGCCCGGGCGATCAGCGAAGTGCTTTGATCGCGCTTTTCAAACATCCCAATCTTTATGTGCGCTACCACGTCGCAACGAATCTGATGAGCGTTATGCCGGAAGAGGCGCGGCGTCAGATGCAGGCGATCGCCGACTCGAAACAATATCCAATTGCCGGCAGCGCCGGCACTTATCTGTTGATGCTTGACTTGGCGGCGAAGGACGCAGAGGCGAGTAAATAGCTGGACACCACCAAGCGCGCCGGCGGCGTGCAGGACTTCGACGCCATCAAGCCGATGACGTTCGCGGTGAGTTAGCGGCGACAAAATCAGGATGGACTCAACCGGGTCCGTCCGCTTGTCGTTGCGGACTAGTGTGTGTTCGGCCGTCCCGGATAAGAGAAGCACCTGTCAGGACGCGCGTCTTTGTGGTCGTTGCCGCAGCCGCCGATTTCCATCTTGAAGCCGAGCGCCTGGCAGGAAGTGCCTGTCATTGTGTAACGGAAATCATACTTTGCCTGACCGCCGCGCGGATTGGTTCCGAGCATCGATAGGCTCAATTGATCGCCGCTCATCTGGGCGGTGGCATCGTAACGATTGCTGCCGACTCTGAAATTTTTTGTCTGACTGCCCGCCCGCAGCTGGTCCGTCGTGAAGCGCAAGCCGGTGTCGTGGTCGAGGTACAAAAACACGTCACGCCCGTTTGCGCCGATATACGTGTACAATTTGGTCCGAACGTTCACTCCTGTCGGAGTGCCGCATACGTCTCTCGAACTCAGTCCCTCGAATTGATAGGTGTAACCGGGAAGAAGTTCTGCCCGTGCAGCTGACGCGCCGAGCACAAGGCCAAAAAACATTGCAACGATCGAACCGCGTGAATGAATATGCATTCCAAACTCCCGGCTTTCTAAATTTAACTGAGTAGGGACGTATGCGTATCGCCGCCATCATCGCGTCGCGATCTTCCCTTTCACTGAATCGTACATGACAAATTCGAGTACCGGAAAACGCTGTAGGTGGCGTTCGCCTTCAATTGAAGGCTCCATTGCATGTATTCCTTGAAGCCCGGCTTGAGCCTGTTCACCATCTGAAAGGTGCAGGATTTTCCGTTCACGGTAATGGACGCGATGATGTCGTTCTGCGGCGCACTGACGCGATAGAGCAGCCGGTTGGGCCCGCCGACGCGCCAGCCATAGGTGTTGCCGCTCAGGCTGGTTTGCGCGCCGAGCGTGGTGCTGCCCTGCATCTGCACGCGCTCCGAGCCGACGCTCATGTCCTTGCTTTGCTCGATCGAGTTTCGCCCGTTGAGCACGAGCGTATCCTGGTTCGAGCTGGTGATGACCTGCTCGGGGCCAGGAGACGTGCGAACGGAATAAATATCGTATTTGATCTGGATCGTGGTTTTTTCCGCGGTCTGAGCCAGCGCCGGCATTGCGGAGAGCAGAAAAATCGAGAGCAGGGTTTTGAAAGCCATTCGACAACCTCGCTGAAAAATTGTCCTTCCAATGCGGTAAGAGCCGTCGGGTCAAAACTTGAAATGGCAGGCTACGGCCGGACAGACCTTATCACCGCCGTTAGCGCCGCGCGATCCCAGAACGGATCGGTCTTGCGGACAATCCGAACGAACGCGATGACATAATAAATCAGCGCGGGGGCCATCAGCACGAAGGCGGCGGCGATGTAGTGATACTTCGCCATGTCTTCCGCCGTGGTGCCGATGGCCCTTGCAAGAATGAGTATGATTGCTGCCGTGACGATGAACGGCCCAAGCAGCACGGCGTAACGGATCGCCATCTGTTTGAGCGGCGGCGGCAAATCGGTCTTGAGCGAATCGTCCACGACCGAGATCTTCGTCGCGCGGTCGCCGGGCGTGCCGCCTTTGCGCAGTTTGAGTGCAATCAGATAGGCGAGCAGCACGAGATAGGCGGGCCACTCCAGCCCCCAGGCGTTGACGATCTTGTCGTTGCGGTCGAGCGAATAGCTTTCGGAAATTCTGTAAGTCGCGTTGCCGTCTTTGGTGACGCGCGCGACCGTCAGCCGCCGCGCGGTCTCCGCGCCGAAAATGGAAGTCTTGCACACTTGCGCGACATTGAAATTCTTCGGCGGCGGCGGATTGAGATCGTTCGGAATGCCGGTCGCCTTGTAGCAGACGGTGGTGTTGATGCCGCCGCCCGCGAACTGAATGTGACCGGACGTCAGCGCGAACAGGGCCGCGGCTGCGATCTGAAACGGAATGAAGACGATCATCGCGTCGAGAAAAAGGGAAATGGCTCTGCGCCAGAAACCGGCGCGCAATCGTTCGGCTTTCATATGATGCCTGCAAATGCCTGAATGAAAATTTGGACGTGCGAGTGACGAACGAAAATGTTTCCGATTCGCCGCCGGAACGGTTCGGCGGCTCATCGCGTTTCTCCACAATAGAACGTGATCGCGCGCCGCTTCAATGCCGGCACCGCGCGGGATAGGCTGACGCGGGAGATTGCCATGATAGGAAACATGACCGGAAAAATGAAAGCCGTTCTCGCGTTGCTGGGATTTGCCGCGCTTGCGGGATTTTCCGCAGCGCCTGCACACGCGCGGGGAGGCGGCGCGAATCTTCTCAATTCACCGGGCTATCAGCGCGCGCTCGAGGAATCGCGCAAGGCGCGGATGCAGGCCTACACCGCGCCGCCTGCCGTCTATCCGGGACGCAAATGGCGGCATCGCCGTCACCATCATTAATCAGAACGCCGCGCCCCAGTCGCGCGCGGTTTTCACGATCCAGTCTTTATAAAGGGTCAGCGGCGTCACGCCGGTGAGGCCGCCGCAACCGTCGCTGTTGTTCGGTCCGGTCGACCAGCTCACGACGCCGGCGATCACGCTTCTGCCGTCCTGATCCTCGAATGCGGGCGCGCCGGAATCGCCGGTACATGCGCCCATGCCCGAACTTTTATTCTGCGTGACCGGATCGACCAGGCGCATCTGCAACGTGCCGGGGTTGCCGGTGACGGCGAGGTTGGCCGCGCGAACGGTGCCGACGCCGTCATCGCCGCCGGACGTGGTGACGCCGACGCCCGCGACGGTAAAACGCGCGCCCTGCTGAATCGGGATGCGCGGCGCGCCGAGAATGGCCGGCGACTTGTTCGGCACTGTAGAGGGAAGCTGCAACAGCGCGACATCGGCGGTGGCCCGATGCGCCAGCATCGTCTGCATGTTGAACTGCGGATGCGCGACGGCTTTCTGCGCGGTGATGAGTTTCGGCGGCTGCGTCGAGGGATCGATCACGCGGTAGTTCGTATTCGGCGCCACGCAATGACCCGCGGTCAGCACGATCTTCGGCGCGATCAAAGTGCCGGTACAGACCGTGCCGCGCGAGCCGATGACCGTGACCACGGAAAGCGCAACGGCTTCCGACGGAGCCGACCGCGTGCCGGTCATCGCGGAGGCGATGCTCGTCATCGAAGCGTAAGTGACCGCGCAGGAAAGCGCGAGGCGAGACAAAATCATCGCCAAGGATGAGCCAGCGCGCGGCGCGTTTGTCAACCGTAAACGGATCGACCGCAACTAACGTCATTGCGAGGAGCGGAGCGACGAAGCAATCCAGTTTCTGTTGGATTTGGATTGCTTCGCTTCGCTCGCAATGACGACTCTAAGGAGAACTCAATGTCCGCATATCCGTTGACCGCGCCAGCGGCCGAGCCGCTGTCGCTGGCCGATGCCAAGGCGTTTCTGCGCGTCGAGCACAGCGACGATGACGCCATTATTACGTCGCTGGTTGCCTCGGCGCGCAATCATGTCGAGGCGCTGACGCGAACCGGGCTCATCACGCAGACCTGGCGCATCGTGCTGGATCGCTGGCCGGACAACGGCCGTGTCGCGCCGAGACTGGGTCCGCTGCGGTCGCTGATCGCGGCGCGCGTGTTCAATGAATCGAATGTCGCAAGCCCCATCGATGTGACGAGTTTCGTCGTCGATCGCGCGGGTGGCGTGATCGCGGCTCCATGCTGGTCGCTTCCCGTTCCGGGACGCGCTATCGCAGGCATCGAACTCGATGTCGCGGTCGGCTTCGGCGACGCGGCGGCGGATGTACCCGCCGCGTTGCTGAACGCGATCCGCATGCTCGTCGCGCACTGGTACGAGAACCGCGGCCTCGTCGCCATCGGGCAAAGCGTTGCGATGATGCCGGCCGGTGTCAACGCCGCGATCAACTCCTATCGGGTACCGTCATTATGATCGATCCGGGAATTCTCAGAACGCGTCTCGTTGTGCAGCAGCCGATCGATACGCCCGACGATCAGGGCGGTGTCGTCCGTACCTGGTCGACATTCGCGACCGTGTGGGCGCAGGTGACGCCGCTCGCCGCGCGCGAGTCCATCGAGGCAGACGACGATGGTGTCACGCAGAAATATCGTATCGTCCTTCGCAGCATTTTGAGTCTTACGCCCGATCATCGTTTCAGCGACGGCGCGCGGATCTATCGCATCGCTGCGATCCGCAATCGCGACGCCGAGCGGCTGGTCGAAATCGACGCCGACGTTCGCATTTCCTAAAATTCGGATTTCATCATGACACTCGCCAACGTGGCGCTGCGCGCCGCGATCCATGACGCATTGATTGCCGACAGCGCGCTGAACGCGGCTCTCGGCGGCGGAAAAATTTATGACGAAGTGCCGCGCACCGCGACGTTTCCCTACGTCACGCTCGGCGAGGCGCGGCTGATCGACGCCTCGGCCGATGGCGGCACGACGCAGGAACATCAGCTCACGCTGCACGCCTGGTCGCGCAAGGGCGGGCACCGCGAGGCGCATGTGATTACAGGGGCGCTGTTGCAGGCGCTCGATGACGCGCCGCTCGAACTCGACGGCCAGCGTCTGGTCAATTTGAGATTTTCAATCGCCGACATCCGCCGCGAATCCGACGGGCGCACCTATCACGCGCTGGTGCGGTTTCGCGCGATCACCGAACCGCTTTGACGTGAGCGCCTCATGGTGAGGAGCGCGCACTCGCGCGCGTCTCGAACCATGAGCGGGTTCTACGATGCCTCGTCCTTCGAGACGCGATCCTGCGGATCGCTCCTCAGGATGAGGCTTCGACGTGAAAATGAAGGAGACAATGATGGGTGCCCAGAAAGGCAAGGACCTGCTGCTGAAAATGAGCGACGGCACGAGCTTCGTCACCGTCGCCGGATTGCGCAGCCGCAAGATCGCGTTCAACGCCGAGACCGTGGATGTGACGCATGCCGAATCCGCCGATCGCTGGCGCGAGTTGCTCGCGGGCGCGGGCGTCAAGCGCGCGTCGGTGTCGGGCAGGGGGCTGTTCAAGGACGCGGCGTCCGACGCGATGGTGCGGCAGGCGTTCTTCGATGGCGCGCTGAGTTCGTGCCAGATCGTGGTGCCGGATTTCGGCACCATCGAAGGCCTGTTCCAGATTTCGCAACTCGAATTCGCTGGCGACCATGATGGCGAGGTGACGTTTGATGTGTCGCTTGAGTCCGCCGGCGCGCTGACGTTCACGGCGATCTAAATGCCCAACAAACATCGCGGCGAGATCGAAGCCGAGATCGGCGGCAGGCGCCGCACGCTGGTGCTTACGCTCGGCGCACTCGCCGAACTGGAGTCGGCGTTCGGCGCGGACGATCTTGTTGCGCTCGCCGAGCGTTTCGGATCGGGGCGGCTGTCGGCGCGCGATCTGGTTCGCATTGTCGCTGCGGGTCTGCGCGGTGCGGGCGAAAATATGTCCGATGACGACGTTGCTGCGATGACAATCGACGGCGGCGTGCAGGCCTATGTGCGGCTCGCCGCCGATCTGATCGCTGCGACTTTCGACGACACGCAAACAAAGTGAAACCGTTTCCCTGGGCGCACGCCATCGGCTTCGGTCTCGGCGTGCTGCGGCTCGCGCCGAAAGATTTCTGGGCGATGACGCCGCGCGAACTGGCATTCGCGATCTCGGCTGCACGCGGGTCGGTGAGCGAGCCGATGGATCGCGCGTCTTTGGATGAATTGATGAGCGCGTTTCCGGACGTTCGGAGGTAGAGCATGGATACCACAAGCGACGACACCTCGCGCGCGCTCGGCGACATCGGCCTGCGCACACACGATCTCGCCGTCAGCGCGTCTCTCTTCTCGCGCGCGATGACGAGCGCGTTCTCGGCATCCGTCGCCGGCGGCAAGCAATTCGACGACGTGCTGAAAGGGCTGACGCTGCGATTGTCGGACCTCGCCGTAAGGCTGTCGTTCAAGCCGGTCGAGCAGAGCATCTCCGGAGGGTTGAATAGCCTTTTGTCCGTTCTCACCGGCTCGTCGTCGAACGGCGCGAGTCTCGTCGCGGCATCCGGCGCGATCAAGCCGTTTGCGTCAGGGGGAGTGATCGGCACGCCGACATATTTCCCGATGATGGATGGTGGCGTCGGGCTCGCCGGCGAAGCGGGGCCGGAAGCGATCATGCCCTTGAGGCGCGGACCCGACGGGCGGCTCGGCGTTGCAGGAAGCGGCGGCGGCAACAGCGTCACGATCCAGATCGCCACTCCCGATCTGGAGAGTTTTCGCCGCTCCGAAAGCTACATCACCGGACAGATCGCGCGCGCGGTGTCGCGCGGCCAGCGGAGTTTGTGATGCCGGAGAGTTTTCACGAAGTTCTGTTTCCGCTCGACATCGCGCTGAAAAGCGCGGGTGGGCCGGAACGCCGCACCGACATCGTCGCGTTCGGCTCCGGCCGCGAGGAGCGCAACGCGCGCTGGGCGCATTCGCGCCGCCGCTACGATGCAGGCTATGGCGTGAAAACGCTCGACGCCTTGCAGCAGGCCGTGGCGTTCTTCGAGGAACGGCGAGGGCAGCTCTACGGATTTCGCTGGCGCGACCGGCTCGATCATTCGTCGGCTACTTCCGGGTCGAACGTCACACCGCTCGATCAATTGCTGACCGGCGACGACACGCGCACGCATTATCAATTGCAGAAAATCTACGGCAGCACCTACGCGCCCTATGCGCGCGCGATTGCCAAGCCTGTGCCGGGCAGCGTGCGTGTCGCGGTCGGTGGCGTCGAAGTGACGAGCGGCACGGCATTTACCTGCGACACGGCGACAGGCGTCGTCACCTTTCTCTCCGGTCATATTCCCGCAGCAGACGCGCCTGTAACGGCCGGATTTCTTTTCGATGTGCCGGTGCGGTTCGACACGGATTATCTCGAAGTCGATCTGTCGGCATTCGCCGCCGGTGCGATCCCGAAAATTCCGCTGGTCGAGATCAAGCCATGAAACGGATTCCACCCGCGCTTCAGACAAAACTCGATTCCGGCGTCACGACACTGGCGCATTGCTGGAAACTGACACGGCGCGACGGCGTTGTGATGGGTTTCACCGATCACGACTGCGATCTGGTGGTGAACGGCGTGACATATCGCGCCGGGACAGGTTTCACCTCGTCCGAGGCCACCAGCCGTTTCGATCTGTCGGTCGGCGGCGCAGAGATTGCGGGCGCGCTCTCGGATGACGCATTGAGCGAGCGCGATCTTGCGGCGGGTCTTTACGATGCCGCGCAGGTGGATACCTATCTGGTCGACTGGAGCGACACGTCTTTATATGTGCTGATGTCGCGCGGCACGCTCGGTGAAATCAGGCGCGAGGGGCAGGCGTTCTCGACCGAGCTGCGGGGTCTCGCGGATTCGCTATCGCAACAGAGCGGGCGGCTTTACACCGCGCGCTGTGGTGCGGATCTCGGCGATGCGCGCTGCAAGATCGATCTGACGCGCAGCGATTTGCGCGGGGCGGGCGTTGTCACGGCAATCGAATCCACGTCAACCGTCATTGCCTCCGGCCTCGATAGCTTCGCCGAAGGCTTCTTTACCGGCGGCAGACTGGCCTGGACAGGCGGCGCAAATGACACGCTCGCCGTTGAGATCAAGGAGCATCGCGTCGTCGGCGGTCATGCGCGGCTGTCGCTGTGGCAGGCGATGCCGGAAGAGATTTCAATCGGCGATACGTTCTCGCTCACAGCGGGTTGCGACAAGCAGTTCTTCACCTGCCGCGACCGCCTCAACAATGTCGCGAACTATCGCGGCTTCCCGCAAATTCCCGGCAACGACTATCTGATCCGCGCGGCAAGTGCCGCCGGAATCAACGACGGCGGCTCGCTCTCCTCATGACGCAACTGACACGCAGTGCCATCGTCGCCGAGGCGCGCGAATGGATCGGCACGCGCTATCGCCATCAGGCCTCATTGAAAGGCGTCGGGTGCGACTGTCTCGGCCTCGTGCGCGGCGTCTATCGCAACGTCGCCGGCGTCGAGCCGGAGACGCCGCCGCCTTATGCGCCGGACTGGGCGGAAGCCTCCGGCATCGAGACTTTATATGACGCGGCGCTGCGCCACCTCGTCCAAGTGCCGCGAGACAATTTCGGCGCGGGCGATGTGCTGCTGTTTCGCTGGCGCGCGGGCTTCGTCGCCAAGCATGTCGCGATCGCAACAGGCGAGGGAACGATGATCCACGCCCACGATTGCGCAGCCGTGTGCGAGGTCGCGCTCGCGCCGTGGTGGCGCAGGCGTCTGGCTTTCGCATTTAAGTTTCCGGGCGTATTCGATTAGTTGCCGTCATTGCGAGGAGCTTATGCGACGAAGCAATCCATAAGGCTGGATTGCTTCGCTTCGCTCGCAATGACGACATTAGAGAATCTCACACGATATTCAGGCTCTCGGATATTTGGTTATGGCCGCACTCGTTTTGTCAGTCGCAGGCGGCGCGGCCGGTGCCGTGTTCGGCCCGGCCGGCGCCATCGCTGGCCGCATCGCCGGTGCGCTCGCCGGCAACATCATCGACCGTTCGCTGTTCGCGCAGAATAAAACTGCAACCGGTCCGCGTCTTGCCGATCTTGATGTGATGGCCTCGACCGAAGGCGCGCCGATCCCGCGCGTTTACGGCCGCGCGCGGTTGTCCGGGCAAGTGATCTGGGCGACGCGCCTTGAAGAAGTCGTTTCGACGCGCACCGATACATCAAGCGGCGGCAAGGGCGGCGACATCTTCAGCGGATCGACCACAACGACGACAACTTACTCTTACTACGCGAATTTCGCAGTTGGACTCTGCGAAGGCGAGATCGGCCGCGTTGGGCGCATCTGGGCCGACGGCGATCCGCTCGATGTGTCGGGACTGAACATCCGCGTTCATCGCGGCAGCGAAGATCAAGCTGCCGACGATCTGATCGTTGCGAAAGAAGGTGCGGACAACGCGCCGGCCTATCGCGGGCTGGCTTACGTCGTGTTCGAGCGGTTGCCGCTGGCGAGCTTCGGCAACCGCATTCCGCAATTGTCGTTCGAGATCGTCCGGCCCGTCGGGCGGCTCGAACGCATGGCGCGCGCGGTCACTTTGATTCCGGGCACGACCGAATTCGGCTATGAGACCTCCGCCGTCGTGCGCGTACTCGGCCCCGGACAATCCGCGCCGGAGAACCGTCACGTCACGAGCGCCGCGTCCGACGTGATCGCTTCGCTCGACGATCTTCAGGCGACGTGCCCCAATCTCGAGCGTGTCGCGATTGTGTGTGCGTGGTTCGGCAACGATCTGCGTGCGGGCAACTGCACGATCAGACCCGGCGTCGATAACGCCATCAAGATCACATCGGGCGCGACGTGGTCGGTTGCCGGCGTTTCTCGCGGCGGCGCTTATGTGGTGTCACAGATCGAAGGCCGTCCAGCCTATGGCGGCACGCCGTCCGACGACAGCATCCGCCATCTGATCGCAGAACTGAAATCGCGCGGACTGAAAATCACGCTCTATCCGTTTCTGGTGATGGACATCGCGGCCGGCAATGCGCTGACCGATCCTTACACTGGCGCATCGCCGCAACCGCCGTTCCCCTGGCGCGGACGGATCACCTGCGATCCCGCGCCGGGCGTTGCCGGTTCGCCGGATAACACGTCGGCCGCCGCGACACAGATCGCGCATTTCTTTTCGGGCGGGAGCTGGAACTACCGCAACATGATTTTGCACTACGCGAACTTGGCCGCGTCGTGCGGCGGCGTGGATGCTTTCCTGATCGGCTCGGAGCTGAAAGCGTTGACGCGCGTGCGCTCGGCGTCGGGCGTCTATCCCGCCGTGCAGGCGCTCGTCACACTGGCCTCGGATGTAAAGGCCATTGTGGGCGCCGGCACATTGGTGACTTACGGCGCGGACTGGACCGAATACGGCTCGCATGTCATCGGCAACGAAGTCCGGTTTCCACTCGATCCGCTGTGGGCGTCGTCTTCCATCGGTGCGGTTGGCATCGACTACTACGCACCGCTGTCGGACTGGCGCGACGATGCCGGTCAGCTCGACGCGCAGATCGCGCCGTCGATTCATGACCGCGATTATCTTAGCGGCAATCTCGGCGGCGGCGAAGCCTATGACTGGTATTACGCAGACGATACGGCCCGCGCGTTGCAATCGCGCAGCGACATTACAGATGGATTGGGCAAGCCGTGGATCTATCGCGCCAAGGATTTGTGGAACTGGTGGAGCCATCCGCACATCGAGCGCACCGGCGGCGTCGAGCTTGGCAGCGCGACGGCATGGACTCCCCAAAGCAAGCCGATCTGGCTGACAGAAGCGGGATGTCCGGCAGTCGACAAAGGCGCGAACCAGCCGAGTGTGTTTCCCGACATGAAATCGTCGGAAGGCGGCTTTCCTTACTTTTCAAACGGCCAGCGCGACGATCTGATTCAGCGCCGCTATCTCGAAACAATCATCGGTGCGTTCGATTCCGAATTTGGTGGCACGCTCAATCCCACGTCGGGCGTCTATCACGCGCCGATGATCGACGTATCGGGCTTGCATCTGTGGACATGGGACGCGCGGCCCTATCCGGTGTTTCCGAACGCGACTGACGTGTGGAGCGACGGGCCGAACTGGCAGACAGGTCACTGGCTGACGGGACGGCTCGGCTCCGCGCCGCTGGATTCTCTGACCGAGACGATCCTCGGCGATGCGGGCGTGACGGGCGTGAACACCAGCGACCTGCGTGACGCCTGCGACGGTTATGTCGTGGACCGGCCGATGACACCGCGCGCGATGATCGACCCGCTGGCCTTGTGTTTTGCGTTTGACGCGACCTCGAATGAGCGCGAACTCGCTTTCGTTCAGCGCGGCGGCGCGCCGGTTGCCGAATTGTCCGGGGACGATCTCGCCGACGATCCGAAATTCGCGCTCGCGACTCTGACGCGCAGCCAGGAAACCGAACTGCCGCGCGAGGTCTCCTTCAGCTTCACCGATGGCGCTGCGGACTATCGCCGCTCGGCCGTGACCTCGCGCCGGCTGGTCGGCGGCTCGAACAAGTCGCTGCATTCGGATTTCGCCGTGGTGACGAACGATGCTGCCGCGACGCGCCGCGCCGAGATCTGGTTGCAGGATTTATGGGCGGGCCGCGAGAGCATCCAGTTTTCCGTCGGCATGAATCGTCTCGCGCTTGAGGCGGGCGATGTCGTCGGCGTCACGATCAACGGGCGGCGGCGCCTGTGCGAGATCAGCGAGCTGGTCGATACGACGTCGCGGCAGATCAAGGCGCGCAGCATCGATCCGGAAGTGTTTTCCGTGCCGCTGTTTGCGCCGCGTCCGGTCGCGCCTGCGATTCCGCCGGCGCTCGCGCCGGTGCAGGCGCTGGTGCTCGATCTGCCGTGCATCGATTCATCCGATCCGCCGATTCTCACACGCTTGGCGATCTTCGCCGATCCTTGGCCGGGTTCGGTCAGCGTATGGCAATCGGCCGACGGTTTGAGCTTCCAGCGAACAGCGACCGCGCTCGCGCCGTCGATGATCGGCGAGACGCTCGACGATCTGCCGGCGGGTCCGACGAGCCGATGGGATCGCGGCAATTCGCTGCGGGTGCGTCTTTACGGCGGCGCGCTTGCGTCTGTCGCGGATACGCGCGTGCTCGGCGGCGCCAATGCTGCCGCGGTTCTGAATGCGGACAATGAGTGGGAAATTCTGCAATTCGCCAATGCCGAACTGACCGGCGAGCGTGAATATACGCTGACGCGATTGCTGCGCGGTCAGGCGGGCAGCGAATACGCCATCGCTTCGCCATTGCCTGCGGGCGCGCCGTTCGTCGTGCTCGACGATCATGTAATCCCGATCGCGCGCGGCTTGAACGCGCTCGACCGGCCGATCGATCTTCGCATCGTCGCGACGGGACGGAGTCACGACGATCCATCCGCACTTGCGTTGACGGTGACGCCGCAGGCAACCGCGCTGATGCCGCTGTCGCCGGTGCATGTCGGCGCGGAGCGCGACGGCGACGGCGTTCATTTTTCCTGGATTCGCCGCACGCGCCGCGATGGCGACATCTGGACAGTCGAAGTACCGCTCGGCGAGGACAGCGAGAGCTACGCACTTGATATTCTGTCCGGCAGTTCTGTTGTGCGGACGCTATCGAGCGCGGCACCGGCGGCACTCTATACGAATGCGATGGAGCTGACCGATTTCGGCAGCGTTCAAAGCGCGCTGCATGTCCGCATCACGCAGCTGTCCAGCACGGTCGGGCGCGGCCGTCCGACAGACATTACTCTTACCCTCTGAGTCACCATGACAGATACAGCCAATCTCGGATTGCCGTTCATCGACGGCAGCCAGGCGCAGAAGCACGTCACGCATAACGAGGCGCTGCGGATTCTCGACGCCGCGATCCAGATCGGCGTGCGCGATACGACGCTGACCGCGCCGCCATCGTCACCGGTGGAAGGCGAGCGCCATGTCGTGGCGAACGGCGCGACCGGCGCGTGGAGCGGGCAGGCGAAGACGATTGCGACTTATGAAGACGCAACGTGGCGCTTCCTGATGCCGAAACTCGGCTGGTGCGTATGGTCGGCGGCGGACAGCGTGATCTTCGTGTTCGATGGCACGCTATGGCGCGATCTGCGCGATCTGCCGGTTTCACTCGATACGGTCGGCCATCTCGGCATCAACGCGACGGCGACGAGTCCCAATCTTCTGAGCGTCAAGTCGAATGCTGCGCTGTTCAATGCGATTGCTGTCGCCGACAGCGGCACCGGCGATGTTCGCGTGCAGCTTTCAAAGGAGAGCAGCGCGAAGACAGCATCTATCGTGTTCTCGGATGCGTTTTCAGGGCGCGCCGAATTCGGTCTCGTCGGATCGGATGCGTTCAAGCTGAAAGTGTCGAACGACGGCGCAACATTCGTCGAGGCTTTCAACATCGACCCGTCGAGCGGCAATCTCACGCTGCCGCGCGGCGTCATCCTTTGCGGCGTGATCGCGCCGTCGCAGATCACATCGAACCAGAACGATTACGCGCCCACCGGATTCCCGGCGGCTTCGGTCGTCCGCATTTCAACCGATGCATCGCGCAATATCACGGGTCTGGCCGGCGGCGCGGAAGGACGAAAAATCATCATCGTCAATGCCGGCGGCAATCCTGCCGTGCTCAAGGACGAAAGCACAAGTTCGACGGCCGCCAACCGGTTCGGCTTCGGCAGCGATTTGACGCTCGCCGCCAAGCAGGGCGCGACACTTATCTACGACGGCAATGCCTCGCGCTGGCGGCAGATCGGCGGCCCATCGTCGTCCAGTGGCGGGGGCAGCGGTGCGACGGATTCCGAGCGGCAGAATTCGCTGCTCAACCTGATTTATCAAAGCAAAACCCTCGCCGGGTATCGGCGCCTCGTCAATCTTTTCGCCGACGGATTCAAGGCGAGCGACGGCATCAATGCCGGCTCGTCATCGAACTATTCGGCGGTCACGGCCAGCGGCTATGTTGCGCCGACGACATCGGGCGGCGATCTCCTGACGGCGCAGACCCTCAGCGCGAATAATGCGGGCTGGGACGGCTACACCATTCGCCAGCGCGTCAATTCCGCGCTGCTGTCGAGCGTGACCGGATCGAGCGGCACGATCACGATCTCGCCGCCGTCGAGCGGCGCCAATCTCGTCATCTCGGACGTTTACATCGGTTACGCCGCAGCTTCCGGCAACGCCTGGGATTTCGACGGCGGTCAGGTCCGCGTCCAGTTCAGCGGCAGCAACGGCGTGACGCTGACGGCCGGCGGTTCCGATGTCGTGTCGGATGCATTTACGCTGACGGCGGACAGCACGAAGAACCTGATCCTCGCCGTGCGCGTCACGAGCGGCGACATTCGCGTCAACAACGCACTGACAGGCGCAACCTTCTACAACAAGGCGGCGGTCAATGAAGCGAGCGCGTCCACGCCGTCGGGTTACAGCTCGACGACGTCGCGTCTTGGCGTGTTGAAGAAGGTGTCGTTCACCGGCGGCAGCGCCAACAACATGACGCTGGTGACGGCGGCCCAGACTGCCGACTCTTCCGTGAGCAACGGCCGCGTGCTGATCGAATACGACAACACGGCTTCGCCAACGCTCAACACCGATCTCACCGTCGAAGTGACGTGCAGCGGCGGCACCAGCTGGACGAGTGCAACGCTCACCGCCGTCACATCTTATGGTCAGGGTGGGCGTAAGGTCGCGGAGACCGCCGACACCGCGTGCACGAGCGGCACGTCGTTCGCCGCCCGCATCAAGACGCTGAATAACAAGAACGTGCTGATCTACGGCACGACGCTGACCGTTCGCTGACATCGCGATCAATCGCAACGCCGGCCCGCATTCGCGGGCCGCTTTCATATGGAGATTCGTCATGGACAAAATCGTGAAATTCTTCGCCGCATTGTCTGTGCCGCTCGAATGGATCGCCGGCCGTGTTGCCACGCATCCGAAGGCGGCGCTGATCGCGTGGGCGATTTCGCTCGGCATCGCGGTGTGGCTGTTCTGACATGGCGGCGTCGTCCTACGAGGTCGCGCTGACTCGTCTTTTGAAAGACGAGGGCGGCTACGGCGATCATCCGTCCGATCCGGGCGGGCCGACAAACTTTGGAATCACGCTGGCCGATGCGCGGCGCTACTGGAAGGGCAACGCCTCGGCTGCCGACGTGCGCGCGATGCCGGAAAGCGTGGCGCGGAAAATCTATCGCGAGCGTTACTGGAACGCGATGCGCTGCGACGAACTTCCCGCAGGCGTGGACTATGCCGTGTTCGACTACGGCGTGAATTCCGGAATCGGGCGAGCGGGCAAGGTGCTGCGGCGTGTCCTGAAGCTCGCCGATCCGACAGGCGCCGTAACGGACGATGTCGTTGCCGCAGCATCGCGTGCCGATGCAGTCGCGCTGGTGAAATCGATCTGTGCCGAGCGACTGGCCTTTCTCAAAAGCCTGAAGACGTTTTCCGTGTTCGGGCGCGGCTGGACGGCGCGCGTCAACGGCGTGCTGGCGGCGAGTCTGAAACTGGCCGGGCCGCAGCGTCCGCAATTGCCGGTGCCGAGGCAGACCGATGCCGCGCCCGGCAAAGCCGTGGTTCCGCCATCGAGCCCCGCAAGCACCGCAGCGACAGGTGCCGTGATCGCTGCCGGAGGTGCCGCGGCTGCAACGTCGCGAATTGAAATCGCGCTGCTGGTCGCCGGTGCTGCGGCTGTCGCTGCGCTGGCAATTTTTCTGATCTGGCGCCGGCGTCATCGCGCGGCGCAGGAAGCTGCCGTGAAAGGAGCCGCGAATGAACTGGGGTGATCTGGCAAAAAATGTGATCGCACTCGGCGCGCCGGTTCTCGGTACCGCACTCGGAGGTCCGCTCGGCGGCGCTGCGGGAAAGATTCTCGCCGAGGCATTGGGGGCAGCCGCGCCGACACCCGAAGCCGTCAATCAGGTTTTGCCGGCGTCGGACTCCGACAAAATTGCGGCAGCGGAGAACGCCTGGGCCGAAGCGGTGCGTGCGGAGGCGGAAGCTGCGGCAAGTTCGGTTGCTTCCACGCAGGAAACCATCCGCGCTGAACTTGCAGCTGAGGATCGCTTTCAACGCTGGTGGCGGCCTTTGTACGGTTTCGAGTTGACGGCCGAATGCGCCGGACTCTGGGTCATTCTTTTGCATGGATTCTGGGTCAAGGATCTCACCGCGATCAACACCATGATCGGCGCGAGCGGGCTTCTGGTGGCCTATTGGGGCTTTCGCTTCGGCGTGCTCGGCGTCTATGTCAGCGGCCGCACGCGGGAGAAAATGGCACTCGCAACCGGGCAGGAGATGCCCGGCACGCTCGACAAGCTCATCAACAAGGTTGTGAAGAAAAAGTAATCTCGTGCGGCGTCGCCGTTCATTCATCGTTCACCGCGCAACCGTTCATGTTAGTTTCCATGAAACCGGAAGTCCGGGGAGACTGATTTGCGCCTGCTTGTCGTTGAAGACGATCCCGATCTGAACCGCCAGCTCACAACCGCGCTGACGGATGCGGGCTATGTTGTCGATCGCGCGTTCGACGGCGAGGAGGGGCACTTCCTCGGCGACTCTGAGCCTTACGATGCGGTGGTGCTCGACATCGGCCTGCCGAAAATGGACGGCATTTCAGTTCTGGAAGCGTGGCGGCGCAACAAGCGCGTGATGCCGGTGCTCATCCTCACCGCGCGGGATCGCTGGTCTGACAAGGTGCAGGGCTTCGATGCCGGCGCCGACGACTATGTCGCCAAGCCTTTCCACCTCGAAGAAGTGCTGGCGCGGATTCGCGCGCTGCTGCGGCGAACCGCCGGTCACGCCCAGAGCGAGCTCACTTGCGGCCCGGTCGCGCTCGACACGCGCACCAATCGTGTGAGTGTGAACGGCAACCACATCAAGATGACGTCGCACGAATATCGCCTGCTGGCATATCTGATGCATCATTCCGGCCGCGTGGTGTCGCGTACCGAACTGGTCGAGCATCTGTACGATCAGGATTTCGACCGCGACTCCAACACGATCGAAGTGTTCGTCGGCCGCATCCGCAAGAAGCTCGACGTCGACATCATCCAGACCGTGCGCGGGCTCGGCTATCTGCTGACGCCGCCGGCGGCCGACGCGAAGCCGTCTGCGGCCGATGCGCGTTAGTGGTCTGAATCCGCAAATCCTCTTAGACTTCTCCATTCGCCGCGTCCGGCATGGAGAGCCTGTTTGAAATCCCGCACCAATTCGCTGGCGGCGCGCCTGTTTCTGTCGGCGACGGCGTGGGTTGTGCTGATTCTGCTGGCGACGGGCATCGTGCTGTCGGCGGTCTATCAGCGTTCGGTCGAGCGCGCCTTCGACCGCCGCCTGAATTTTTATCTCCGCACGCTGATCGCCGAAGCTGAGGCGCCCGACGATCCGGGCGACAAGGATAAGGACAAGAACCCGCCGGTGCAGTCGCTCGGCGAGCCGTTGTTCGAGCTGCCGCTCTCCGGCTGGTACTGGAAGATGGAGCGCGTCGACGGCAAAAAGCCGGAGGTGCGCGCCTCGCGCTCATTGTGGGATGCCTCGCTGCCGAAACTCGAAGAGCGCGGCGTCGAGCTCAATCAATCCGGCGTCCGGATCGCCTATGTCGACGGTCCCGAAGACCAGCATCTGCGCATGGTCGAGCGACCGGTCGATCTCGGCGCCGAGGGAAAGTTTCTCGCCACCGTCGCGGGGGACTCTACCGAAATCACCGAAGAGACCCGCACCTTCGATTATTATCTCGCTGGCACCTTCGCCGCGCTCACGCTCGGTCTTTTGCTGACCACGCTGTTTCAGGTGCGCTACGGTCTCGCGCCGCTCAAGCGCATTTCCCGCGCACTCGCCGACATCCGCTCCGGCCATGCTGAACGGCTGGAGGGCGAGTTTCCTAAGGAGATCGCGCCGCTCGCGCGCGAGACCAATGCGCTGCTCGACGCCAACCGCGCCATCGTGGAGCGTTCGCGCACCCATGTCGGCAATCTCGCGCATGCGATCAAGACGCCGCTGTCGGTGATCGTCAACGAAGCCGGGCAGCACGGCCACGATCCCTTCGCGCAGAAAATTCTCGAACAGGCCGACGTGATGCGCGATCAGGTCGCCCATCATCTGGAGCGCGCGCGCATCGCGGCGCGTCTCACCACCATCGGCACCGTCACCGAGGTCAATCCCGTCATCGAGGCGCTGCGCCGGACGATGGAGAAAATCCACCGCAACCGCGACCTCATCATCGATGTGGAGGCGCACGGCGAGGCGAAGTTTCGCGGTGAGCGGCAGGACCTCGAGGAGATGGCCGGCAACCTCGTCGACAACGCCTGCAAATGGGCGGAGGGCCGGGTATTCATCGAGGTCAATATCGAGGAGCCGTCGCCGGGCGATCTCGGTCCCACGATTCACATTATCATCGACGATGACGGCCGTGGCCTGACCCATGCCGAGCGGGCGCAGGTGGCCAAGCGCGGCCAGCGGCTGGACGAGTCCAAGCCCGGCTCAGGCCTCGGCCTCGCCATCGTCTCGGATCTCGCCACGCTCTACGGCGGCCAGTTGCGGCTCGGATCAGCGCCTATCGGGGGCCTGCGGGCAGAGCTGGAATTGCCGGGGGTGTGAGAAAACATGAATCCAGTCGCCTTGAAATGCAGGAATAAGTACCTACATACCAATTGACCGTTGAACTTGACCACCCTAGCGTGTGGTACGTGGGTGCTGCTCTTATTTTGTATGGGTTAATTAGGCTGGTACTGTGGTCCTTCGCAGTATTCGTCGGCCTCTTTCCAACTATGCAGGAGACTGGTGCAACGGTCGCGCTTTCGTCGTCGTTCTTCGACGCGGCAAATAAGGCGGAACATTTCCGCGACCTGCTTTTCGCGTTGGTCCCAGCTGCGTCGATATCGCTGTCGACGACTATCGAATATCTATGTAGTCACAGGGATCGCGGCGTTAGCCTCCTGACCGTAATAGGCTTGATACTTAACATATTGATATTGTTATCAGGTTTCGTCGGATTTCTTGTAATTCCTGACGACCAAGCCCTTGGCCGTGACTTATTTGCGCTGTATTCGAAGTTGATTATTTTGGGATTGGTTATCAGTTTGGTGTCAGAGTTGTGGACCTCTGTTTCAGGGGAAAACTTGCGACGGCGGAACGACCAAGAAGTGAAGCGAGTTAAAATTGCTCTCGCGAAACTTCGAGCGAAAGGGAGAAAGTGACATGGCTGTCAGTCTGGCAATTCTCTGGGGTGAAATCCTCCTTGGTGCTTTCGCAATAGCGATTGTGATTTTTAGACGCTATGGGTCTGCGGAAGCGAAGAAGAAGCTGCGGAATCACTACATCCATGTTTAGGATTTTCGCGTCCACTTAGATCGACGCCACGCAACTGCATGGGCGGCGTTTCTTTAGGAAGCGTCCCCCGGTGTCGGCTATGTCCGATCCGGTCCCATCCCGGAAATCCCTCCTCAAATACCATTCCCTAACGCGATCTTAACCACGTTGCGGCTATGACATCCGGTGGATACCGCGCGGCACCGGCCGCCGGTTAGCCACGGGTTAGCGTTGGGGCGCATGGGTCAGCCGACGATCGAGCGATTGCGGGATTATCTCGGCCAGCTGCCGCCGAAGGCGCAGGCCGTGCTGATGCGCGAGTTCGAGCGCGCCATCGAGCGCGGCGAGGACGTCGCCGTCGCCAACTTCGTCATCGAGCAACTGCGCTCCATCGTCCGCGCGCCGAGCGAGGATGCCACGCCGCGCACCGCCGATCCGATGCGGCTATTGTTTCGGCCGCTCGAACCTTTCCTTGTCGAGAACACCCCGTCGATCCGTCCGGGACAAATTCGCCGCTCGTCGCTTGCACCCGTGTGGATGTGGTGCGCGCGCGAAGGCATCCCCGACGACATCCGCAAATTCGAGGCGGCGCTCGCACATCCGCCCGGTACGCCGGACATCGACCGCGTCACCCGCGCGACGCAGATCGCGGTCTCCGAGGTCATCGCCAAGATCACGGCGCCCGGACCGGATCGCCAGCGACTTGGCCGTCTCGGCGCGCCGAGCGTGGTCGAAGACATCGGCCCGATCGGTGGCGTTCTGCGAGTGCGCGAGGCGCTCGATACGCTCGGCATCCGCCTGCAAGGCTATATGCGCGAGTTCGAGGAATCGCAGGTGCGCTCGGTTCTCGCCGCGCTCAACATGCCCTCGCTGGAATCCCCCCAAATTCTTCCCTTCGCGCTGTCGCTCGTCATGCAGCGGCTCGGCTCGCCCTGGCAGATCATCCGTCTCGGCATTTCGGTCGCCGGCTCCGACGACGAAGTTCGCATCGCCGGAACGCCGCTCGGCGTCACCGTGACGATGGCGATCCACGATCTGTCGCGCGTGACCAGCGAACTTCGCGGCGACATCAAGCGCGGCCAGTACAAAAACATCATCAATCACCTCAAGACGCTGCATGACGGCGTGCGCGGACTTCGCACCGAACTCGATTTCCGCACCGACTCGAACTGGGGCCGTCAGCTCGCGGCGATCCGCTCCGACATTTCCAACGGCATGAAATCGGAGATCGACGGCGTGCCGGGCCGGGTGCGGCGTCTGTTGCGTCAGGGGCCGGACAAGGATGTCACCGCCAACAGCAAGATCGATCCCACGGAAGTCGACGAGACCGCGGCGCTGATCGAATTCGTCGCGGTGTGCCGCAACTACGCCTCGGAACTCGCCATCAACGAAGTGACGCTGCGCTCCTTCACGGAGTTGCAGCAATATGTCGAGACGGCGACGGAAAACCTCGTTGAGTCGCTGCGCACGACAAATCCCGCCGTGCGTGCGTTCCGCAAGATGCAGATGCAGGCTGCGATCCGCTTCTGCGACGTTCTGTTCGGGCCCGACTATGCCATGCTGATGAGCAAGGCCGCCGACATGGCCCGCCCCGGCGAGCGTAAAACCGGCTGATCGTGCCGGTTGATCCGCCTCAAAATAATCCCACAAAATCGCGCTATTCCATGCCGCAAATGTCAATTGCGTGCCTGATCCAGCCATGGTGTAACCCGCACCATTCGGTGCCGAGCCGGTTCGGTACCAGTTTCCGGAACCCTTTCTGAATGGCGCTCTGGTTCGTCTTTGCCCTGATGACTGCGGCTGCCGTGTTCGCCGTGCTGTGGCCGCTCGGGCGTGGGGCAAAGACGCAGCGCGAAGGGTCGGAGGTCGTCGTCTATAAAGACCAGCTTGCCGAAGTCGCGCGCGATGCGGAATCCGGCCTGATCGCGCCTGCGGATGCGGACGCCGCGCGCGTCGAAATCAGCCGGCGTTTGCTGGCGGCATCCGATGCCGAGGCGAATGTCGCAGCGAACGCGAGCGTTTCGTTTCGCCGTGCGGTCGCATTGTTCGCGCTTGTCGCAATGCCGCTGATCGCGGCGGCTCTTTATGCGCGGCTTGGCTCACCTTCCATCGGCGACTTTCCCATTGCTTCGCGCGCGGCCGCTCCCGTTGCGAACGCGTCTCTCAGCCAGCTCGTGGCGCAGGTTGAAACCCATCTGGAAAAAAATCCGGCCGACGGGCGCGGCTGGGAAGTGCTCGCACCGGTCCTGTTCAAGATCGGCCGTTACGACGACGCAGCGCGCGCCTGGCGCAATTCGATTCAATATAACGGCGAGACGGCGACGCGCCGCGCGGATCTCGGCGAGGCGATGGCCGCCGCCGCCGGTGGTGTGGTGACGAGCGATGCCAAGGCCGAACTCGAACGCGCGATCAAACTCGACCCGAGCGAAGTGAAGGCGCGCTATCTCGTCGGCCTTGCCGCAGAACAGGACGGCCGCAAGGACGATGCCGCCAATATCTGGCGCGGCATGCTGGCGAATGCGCCGGCAGATGCGCCGTGGCGTCCGTTGATCCAGCAGGCGCTGGCGCGTGTCGGAGTTGCTGCGCCGAAACTGTCGGACGACACCATTGCTGCCGCCAAGGACATGTCCGAAGGCGACCGGACCACGATGATCCGCGGCATGGTGGAACGGCTTGCCACGCGGCTCAAAACCGAAGGCGACGATGTCGAGGGCTGGCTGCGGCTGGTGCGGGCCTATATCGTGCTCGGTGAACGCGACAAGGCGCAGAGCGCACTAAAGGACGCGCGCGGTGCTGCGGCGAAAGACGCGGGCCGGCTGAAGCAGCTGAACGACGGCGCGAGAGATCTGGGACTGGATGGATAAATGAGGATTCTGTCTGCGTCATTGCGAGCGAAGCGAAGCAATCCACCCTTAATTCTGGATTGCTTCGTCGCGTGCGCTCCTCGCAATGACGGTGGAGGCGCAAGAGCATGACGCGCAAGCAGCGGCGATTGACATTGATCGGAGGCGCGCTCGCGGTGCTGGCGCTGGCGGCGTTCCTCGTGCTGAATGCGCTGCGCGATTCCATCGTGTTCTTCTCGACGCCGTCATCCATCGCTGAAAAGCACATCGCACCCGGCCAGCGGTTTCGTCTCGGCGGCCTCGTGCGCGAAGGCTCCATCGTGCGCGGCGACAATCTCAACGTGAAATTCGACGTCACCGACGGCAGCGCGACCGTGCCGGTGAAATATCAGGGCGTGCTGCCCGATCTGTTCCGCGAAGGGCAGGGCATCATTTCCGAGGGCGCAATCGGTCCCGACGGCGTGTTCAAGGCCGATACGGTGCTGGCCAAGCATGACGAAACCTACATGCCGAAAGCCGTCGCGGACGAACTGAAGAAAAAAGGCCTCTGGAACGAGGGCGCACCGAAGAAAATCTCCGACACCAAAGGCGCGACGCAATGATCGCGGAGGCCGGACATTACGCACTGGTTCTGTCGCTGGCTCTGGCGCTGATCCAGTCCGTCGTGCCGGTGTTCGGCGCACGCATTCACGATGCTGCGCTCATGAATGTTGCGCGCTCGACCGCGCTGGCGCAATTCGCGTTTACCGGATTGTCGTTCGCGGCACTTGTGTTGCTGCACGTCACGTCCGATTTCTCCGTCGTCAACGTGTTCGAGAATTCGCATTCGCTGAAGCCGATGATCTACAAAATCACCGGCGTATGGGGAAACCACGAAGGTTCGATGCTGCTGTGGGTGCTGATCCTGTCGCTGTTCGGCGGACTCGTCGCGGCATTCGGCAACAATCTGCCGCTGACGTTGCGGGCACATGTGCTCGCCGTACAGGCATGGGTCGGCACCGCGTTCTACCTTTTCATTCTGCTGACCTCGAATCCCTTTCTGCGCATCGCCAATCCGCCGATCGAGGGCCGCGACCTCAATCCGATCTTGCAGGACATCGGTTTGGCGATCCATCCGCCGATGCTCTATCTCGGCTATGTCGGCTTCTCGATTTCGTTTTCGTTCGCGGTCGCCGCTTTGATCGAAGGCCGCGTCGATGCGGCGTGGGCGCGCTGGGTGCGGCCGTGGACGCTGATGGCGTGGATATTTCTGACGCTCGGCATCGCGATCGGATCGTACTGGGCCTATTACGAACTCGGCTGGGGCGGCTGGTGGTTCTGGGATCCGGTTGAGAACGCGTCATTGATGCCGTGGCTCGCGGGCACCGCATTGCTTCATTCTGCCGTCGTGATGGAAAAACGCGACGCGCTGAAAGTCTGGACGATATTGCTTGCGATCCTGACCTTCTCGCTGTCGCTGCTCGGCACATTCTTGGTGCGCTCCGGCGTGCTCACGTCGGTTCATACGTTCGCGAGCGATCCCGCGCGCGGGGTGTTCATTCTGATGATCCTGTGCCTGTTCATCGGCGGCAGCCTGACACTTTACGCGTGGCGTGCGCCGTCGCTCAAACAGGGCGGGCTGTTCGCGCCGATTTCGCGCGAGGGCGCACTCGTGCTGAACAATCTATTTCTGACCACGGCCTGCGCGACGGTGTTCATCGGCACGCTTTATCCTCTGGCGCTCGAGGTTCTCACCGATCAGAAAATCTCGGTCGGCGCGCCGTTCTTCAATCTCACCTTCGGCCCGCTGTTCGTGCCGCTTCTCGTTGCCGTGCCGTTTGGAACCATGCTGGCGTGGAAGCGGGGTGATATTGTTGCCGCCGCGCAAAGATTGTTGGCGGCGGGTATTCTTGCGCTCATTACGCTCGCGGTCGTGTGGGCATGGGCGCGCGGCGGCAGCGCGCTGGCGCCTTTGGCCATCGGTCTTGCGGTGTTCGTCATCGCCGGATCGGTCAGCGACATCGCCGAGCGCACGCAACTGTTTCGTCTGCCGCTGGCGACGGCCACGCAACGCGCGCGCGGTCTGCCGCGTTCGGTCTGGGGTTCGGCTTTCGCGCATGCGGGGCTCGGTATCGCGCTGATCGGCATCGTCTGCGAGACCACCTGGAATTCCGAACGCATCGCTTCGATGAAGCCGGGCGATGTGGCGAATGTCGGCGGCTACGAAGTTCGGCTCGACGATATTTCGCAGGCGCAGGGTCCGAATTTTCGCGAGCAGGTTTCGCGCTTCAATGTGACGCTCGACGGCAGCGCGGTCGGCGTCATGACGCCGTCGAAGCGCAGCTTCACCACGCGCGGCATGTCGACGACGGAGGCAGCCTTGCTGACGCGCGGTTTCAGCCAGCTTTATATTTCGCTTGGCGATGCCAACGCCGACGGCTCCATCGCGGTTCGTATCTATTACAAGCCGCTGGTGCTTCTGATCTGGCTCGGCCCGGTCTTGATGGCGTTCGGCGGAATGTTGTCGTTGTCGGACCGGCGTCTGCGCGTCGGCGCGCCGAAGCCTGCGAAATCATCCGGCTCGTTGCAGGCGGCGGAGTAGGGCGATGACGCCGTCATTGCGAGCGAAGCGAAGCAATCCATCTCTGCAACGACATTTGCTGGATTGCTTCGTCGCGTTGCTCCTCGCAATGACGATCTTCAATTCATTCGCCCACGCTGTACAGCCCGATGAGATCATGAAAGACCCCGCGCAGGAATCGCGCGCCAGAAATTTGTCGCGCGAACTGCGCTGCATGGTCTGTCAAAATCAGTCCATCGACGATTCCGACGCGCCGCTGGCACGCGATCTGCGCCTGCTGGTGCGCGAACAGATCGCAGCCGGAAAAACCGACGCGCAGGTGATGGATTTTCTGGTGTCGCGTTACGGCGAGTTCGTTCTGCTCAAGCCGCGTGTGGAAAAAAGCACGCTTTTGCTGTGGCTGATCCCGCCGCTGGTGCTGGCGGGCGGCGGACTGGCATTGTGGTTCGGCTATCGCCGGCGCAGCCGAAACGTCGATTATGAAACTGCGGCGATCCGCCTCACGGCCGATGAAGAGCGGCGGCTGAATGCACTGATTCCCAAGGAAACAGCGGCCAAACCGCGCCAATAATCTGGCATCCCAGACCCTAATTACAAAACATTAATTCCCCCGTCAGAGGCCGGTAAGGCCGCAGCCTCCATGTTCCGGAGCGACGGTGCCGCCTTCATGCGAGGGATTCGGTGCCACGAGATTCAAGTTTTTCGCACTCGCGCTCTGGAGACCACTCATGACCGACTTTTCCAACCTCCCTTCCTACAAGGCCCAGCGCCGTTCGCTGTTCTCGGCCCGCAAATTCGCGCTGATGGCGTCCGTCGTCGCGGGTCTTGGCGTTGCGACCTACGGCCTCGCCCCGCAGGGCAACTACGACGTGTTCACGACCGCCGCTCACGCGCAGGTCAACAAGGATGTCCGTCAGGTTCAGCAGCCGATCGGCTTTGCCGACATCGTCGAGCGCGTGAAGCCGTCGGTGATTTCGGTGCGCGTGAAGATTGCAGACAAGCAGGCCTCGAATGACTCGCCGGAAGACTCGCCGTTCCCGCCGGGTTCCCCGATGGAGCGTTTCTTCAAGCGTTTCGGCGGTCCGGACGGAATGCCGGGCGGCAAGGGCGGACGCGGCCGTGGCGGTCAGATGACCGGCCAGGGCTCGGGCTTCTTCATTTCGCCTGATGGTTTCGCCGTCACCAACAACCACGTCGTCGATGGCGCCGACAAGGTCGAAGTCACCGCCGACGACGGTACGATCCACACTGCGAAGGTGATCGGCACCGACCAGCGCACCGATTTGGCGCTCATCAAGGTCGATGGCGTGAAGGATATGCCGTTTGCAAAACTGTCGGACACCCCGCCGCGCATCGGCGACTGGGTGCTCGCGGTCGGCAATCCGTTCGGCCTCGGCGGCACCGTGACCGCAGGCATCGTGTCCGCACGTGGCCGCGACATCGGCAACGGCCCGTATGACGATTTCATCCAGATCGACGCGCCCGTGAACAAGGGCAATTCGGGTGGACCGACCTTCGGCACCAATGGCGACGTGATCGGCGTCAACACCGCGATCTATTCGCCGTCCGGCGGCAGCGTCGGCATTGCCTTCGCCATTCCTGCGAACACGGTGAAGGCCGTCGTCGATCAGCTCAAGAGCAAGGGCTCGGTTAGCCGCGGCTGGATCGGCGTCCAGATTCAGCCGGTCACGCCCGACATCGCCGACAGCCTCGGCCTGAAGAAGGCGGAAGGCGCGCTGGTTGCCGAGCCGCAGGCCAACGGTCCTGCCGCGAAGGCCGGCGTTGAATCCGGTGACGTGATCGTCAAGGTCAACGACATTCCGGTGAAAGATGCGCGCGAACTCGCCCGCACCATCGGCGGCATGGCTCCGGGCCAGACCGTGAAGCTCAACGTGTTGCACAAGGGCTCGGACAAGGTGCTGAGCATGACGCTCGGCGAGTTGCCGAACGCCAGGCAGGCGAAGGCTGACACCGATCAGGATAACGACAGCGGCGGCAAGGCCACCAAAGGAACGAGCGTTCCGAACCTCGGTCTGACGCTCGCGCCCGCAAACTCTGTCGCGGGTGCCGGCAAGGATGGCGTGGTCGTCACCAGCGTCGATCCGAACAGTCCGTCGGCCGATCGCGGCGTCAAGGAAGGCGATGTCATTCTCGAAATCGCCGGCAAGACGGTCACGACGCCCGGAGAAGTCTCCGAAGCGATGAAGACTGCGAAAGCCGACAACAAGAACAGCGTGCTGGTGCGTGTGAAGTCGGGCGATACGTCGCGCTTCGTCGCATTGCCGGTCGTGAAAGGCTAACTATCTAACCAGTCACCTTCGATGGAATACGCCCCCCTCCGTCGAAGGCCGCGTGGTCCCTCTCCAGTGATCGCGCATTCGGGCGGTGAAGTTTCCCCAGCTTCGCCGCCCGTTTTTTTCTTGAACCTTCGCCGCCTTGCATGAGGGCGTTCGTCGCGTCATGGTAACATCCAATCAGGCCATATCGGATTCACCCGAATCACACATGCGATTGCTCATCGTTGAGGACGACCGCGAGTCGGCCGATTATCTCGTCAAGGCGTTCCGCGAAGTCGGACACATCGCCGACCACGCCAGCGACGGCGAAGAAGGACTGGCGCTCGCCGAATCCGGCGGCTACGACGTGCTGGTGATCGACCGTATGCTGCCCAAGCGCGACGGTTTGTCCATCATCGGCACGCTGCGCGCCAAGGGCGACCGCACGCCGGCTCTCATTCTCTCCGCGCTCGGTCAGGTCGACGACCGCATCAAGGGTCTGCGCGCCGGCGGCGACGATTATCTGCCGAAGCCTTACGCCTTCGCCGAATTGCTCGCGCGCGTCGAAGTGCTGTCGCGCCGCACGGGCGGGCCTTCGGAAGAAATGACCTATCGCGTCGGCAATCTCGAACTCGACCGGCTCTCTCATGCGGTCAAGCGCGGCGGCACCGAGATCACATTGCAGCCGCGCGAATTCCGTCTGCTCGAATATCTGATGAAGCATGCCGGGCAGGTCGTGACGCGCACCATGCTTCTGGAAAACGTCTGGGATTATCATTTCGATCCGCAGACCAACGTGATCGACGTCCACATCTCACGTCTGCGTTCGAAGATCGACAAGGGCTTCGACACGCCGCTGCTGCACACCATTCGCGGCGCGGGCTATATGGTTCGCGACGGCCTCGGTAAGTCGTGACCGCATTCGGCAAGCTCGTCCGCACCACGGCATTCCGGCTGACGCTGGCCTATCTTTTCCTGTTCGCGATCTTTGCCGCGTCGCTGCTGGGTTATTTCGCCTGGAACACCCGGCGCATGATTACCGAGCAGATCGCCGAGACCGTCAGCGCCGAGCAGAGCGAACTCACCTCGCAATTCCAGAAGGGCGGCATTCGCGGGCTTGCCGCCGCCGTCGAAGCGCGCACTTTGCGTCCCGGCGCCAACCTCTATCTTGTGACGACGCCGCAGGGGCAGGGTGTTGCCGGCAACATCGCCTCGCTCGCGCCCGGCGTGATGGATTCGCCCGGCTGGGTGGAAACCTACTATCAGCGCCTTCAGGAAACCGACAACACGCGCCAGCATTTCGCGCTGGTGCGCGTATCCGAATTGTCCGGCGGATTCCGGCTGCTGATCGGCCGCGATCTCGAGGAGCGGCGGCGGCTGATCGGGATCGTCGCGCGCGCGGCCAACTGGTCGATCCTCGTGGTGATCGTTCTGGGTCTCGCCGGCGGCGTGTTCGTGGCGCGCCGCGTGCTGCGCAGGATCGATGCCATGACAGGAACGACCCAGCGCATCATGGCGGGCGATTTGTCCGAGCGCGTGCCGGTCGGCCGCAGCGGCGACGAGATCGACCGGCTTGCGGAAAATCTCAACGCCATGCTGGAGCGCATCGAGGCGCTGATGGCCGGACTGAAGGAAGTCTCCGACAACATCGCGCACGATCTGAAGACGCCTCTGACGCGGCTTCGCAATCGCGCGGAGGAGGCGCTCGCCAAATCCAACAATGAATCCGAATATCGCTCCGCGCTTGAGCGCACCATCGAGGAATCCGACGGGCTGATCCGAACCTTCAACGCGCTGCTGATGATCGCGCGCGCCGAATCCGGGCAGGCCCGCGACAATATGACCGAGTTCGATGCGGCCGACATCGCCGCCGGCATTCAGGAACTCTACGAGCCTCTCGCCGAAGACAAGGGTCTGACGCTTGCGGTCAGTGCCGAACCTGTCACCCTGCGCGGCAACCGCGAACTGATCAGTCAGGCGCTCGCAAACCTCGTCGAGAACGCCATCAAATACGGCAAGTCCCTGAAGCCGGATTCCGGACAGAATGCGCCCGATATTCTGATCGAAGCGCACGGCGACGGCGACGGTGTTGCGTTCAGCGTCACCGATCACGGGCCCGGAATTCCCGAAGCCGACCGCGCACGAGCGGTGGAGCGTTTCGTGCGGCTCGAAGCCAGCCGCACCCAGCCGGGCTCGGGTCTCGGTTTAAGTCTGGCCTCCGCCGTCGCGACGTTGCATGGTGGCGATCTGCGACTCGCCGATAGCCAGCCGGGGCTGCGCGTGACGCTGGTCATTCCCAACCGGGGTGTGGAACAAAAGGCTGCATGACTTCACCCGCGACGGGTCACGCGGATCGCTCAATTCTCGCTGCGCGTTTTGTCACCGGGCCGCAATTATCCGCGCCTGAAGAGGCTGCACGGCGGTTGGAGGATGCACTCGGCGACTTTGGGCCGGCGCAGGCGGACACTCTGCGCGATCTCGGCACGCGTTTCCCGCAGGCGCAAACAATCCTGCAAGGCATCGCGGAATCCTCGCCCTATCTGTTCGATCTCGTGCGGATGAATCCGGCGCGGACAATCGCGCTGTTTGAATGCGATCCCGATGCGCGGCTGGCGGCGCTGATCGACGACACAGCCGTGCAAGTTGCGTCATCCGGCAGCGAAGCGGACGCGATGATCGTGCTTCGCCAGATGAAGGCCGAGGCGGCGCTTCTGATCGCGCTCTGCGACATCGGCGGCGTGTGGCCGGTGATGCGCGTCACGCAGGCGCTGACCGACATCGCCAACGCGGCGGTGCAATGCGCGCTTCGCTTTCTTCTCAATCAGGAAGTCACGCGCGGAAAATTGCGTCCGCCCGATCTTGAGCGGCCCGAAGACGGCAGCGGTCTCGTCGTTCTTGCGATGGGCAAGATGGGTGCGTTCGAGCTGAACTATTCGAGCGACATCGATCTGATCGTTTTCTACGATCTCGACGCGCCGACGCTGGCGGATGGGATCGAGCCGTCGCCGTTCTTCACCAGGATCGCACAGGGCCTGTCGCGCATGCTTCAGCAGCGCACCGGCGAGGGTTATGTATTCCGCGTCGATCTGCGGCTGCGGCCCGATCCGGCTTCGACGCCGCTCGCGATCTCGACGGCGGCGGCACTCCATTATTACGAACGCGAAGGGCGGACATGGGAACGCGCCGCGATGATAAAGGCGCGGCCCTGCGCCGGCGATCTTGTCGCAGGCGGCGCGCTATTGCAGGAGATCGCGCCGTTCGTCTGGCGCAAGCATCTCGACTTTGCCGCGCTCACCGACGTGCACGATATGAAGCGCCAGATGCAGACCTATCGCGGCCAGACCGCGATTGCGGTCGAAGGGCACAACGTCAAGGTCGGACGCGGCGGCATCCGCGAGATTGAATTTTTCGCGCAGACGCAGCAATTGATCGCGGGCGGACGGCACCCGGAATTGCGCGTGCGTCCGACGCTTGAGGCGCTGAAAATTCTCGCCGCCAGCAACTGGATCACCCCTGAGGCGCGAGATGAGCTTACGGAATCCTACGAGTTTCTGCGCCGCGTCGAACATCGTTTGCAGATGGTCGCCGACGAACAGACGCAAGTCTTGCCGGGCGACATCGAAGGCGTTGAAAGATTCGCGGGCTTCTTCGGCTACGCCGATCGCGCTTCATTCGCCGCCGTTCTCATCGCGCATCTCGAGCGCGTGCAGGCGCATTACGAAAAACTGTTCGAGGGCGATCCGACGGGTACGGCTAAATTGCCCGATGTCGACTACAACGCCGGTCCCGACGATATGGGGCTCGCCGCGCATCTGGTGTCGCTCGGATTCAAAAAACCGAAGATGGTGGCGGAAGCCCTGCAACGCTGGATCGGCGCGGAATATCGCGTGTTCAAGGTGGACGCGACGCGGCAGGCGTTTGTCGAATTTCTGCCCGACCTCATTCGCGGACTGTCGCGCGCCGAAGAGCCCGACAATGCGGTCGCGGCGTTCGACAGTTTCCTCAAGGCTCTCCAGCGCGGCGGGCGGCTGATCTCGCTGCTCGCTCAGAACAAGGATCTCGTTGCGCTCGTCGCGCTGGTGCTGGGTGCCGCACCCCGTCTGGCCGACATGCTTGCGCGCCAGCCGCAGATCATGGACGGGCTGATCGACCCGCGCTTTTTCGGCGCGATGCCGGACCAGAAGGAATTGTCGCAACGTCTCGCCGCAACGCTCGCTGACGCGGACTCCTATGAAGAGTTTCTCGACCGGCTGCGGCTGTTCGGACAGGAGAGTCTGTTTCTGATCGGCACGCGCATTCTGTCAGGCACAGTCTCGGCGCAGCACGCAGGCGCTGCGTTCGCCGATGTCGCCGAAGGCATCGCACATACCGTACATGTGCTGGTCGGCGATCAATTCGCCCAACAGCACGGACGCATCGAGGGACAGGAGACGGCTGTCGTCGCGATGGGCAAGCTCGGCAGCCGCGAGATGACGGCCTCATCCGATCTCGATCTCCTGCTGATCTACGATTTCGACAGCGAGGAGCCGGATTCCGACGGACCGCGCTCGCTGCAAGGCTCGCAATATTTCGCGCGCTTCACGCAGCGCCTCATCAGCGCGTTCACCACGCGCACCAATTACGGCGTGCTGTACGATGTCGACATGCGGCTGCGGCCATCGGGCGGCGCGGGTCCGCTGGCGTCGCGTCTCGATGCCTTCGCGTCCTATCAGGAAACCGAAGCGTGGACATGGGAGCACATGGCGCTGACGCGGGCACGGGTGATTTCAACGACGCCTGCGTTCCGGGACAAACTTGAGAAAGTCATTCGCGACGTGCTGGTGCGCCCGCGCGAAATGGCGATCACCGCCAATGACGTTGCCGAAATGCGCCGCGCCATCGCCGAGGAGAAAGGCGAGGACGATGTCTGGGATCTGAAGAACGCGGCAGGCGGGCTGATCGACATCGAATTCATTGCGCAGTTCCTACAGCTTGTTCACGCATCGTCGAAGCCGGATATTCTCCACACCAACACGACGCAGGTGCTCGGCAACGCGCTGAAATTAGGGGTGCTGTCGCAGTCGGATGCGGATGTTTTGCGCGGCGCGGCGCGGCTCTATCAGAATCTGACGCAGATCCTTCGGCTTTGCGTGACGGGGAAATTCAAGCCGGAAACAGCGGGCGAAGATCTTTTGCGCGTGCTGACGCGGGCCGGGGACGCGCCGGATTTTTCTTCTCTGGAAGCGCGGGTGCGAGAGACGCAGACAGACGTGCGCGAGATTTTCTCGCGGCTGGTGGCGGGCTGAGTAGATCTGTTTCCGCCGGAATTCCAACGCCATTGCCCGGCAACGGCAGCATGACGCTGACAACGGTGCCGGCGCCGAGCGTGGAGCGCAGTTTCATCGATCCGCCGTGCAAATTGGCGAGCGATTTCGCAATCGCAAGTCCAAGTCCCGAACCGTGGTAGCTTTTCGTGAGCTGGCTTTCGACCTGTTCGAAAGGACGGCCGAGCTTGGCGAGCGACTGCGGCGCGATGCCGATGCCGGTATCGGCGATCATCAGCACAACCGAGTTGCCGCGAATGCGGCTGCGAACCGTGACCTTGCCGCCATCGGGCGTGAACTTCACGGCGTTCGATAGCAGATTGACCGCGATCTGCTTCATGGCACGGCGGTCGGCGACAACGGGAATCGCCGCTGCGATGTTGGCCTCAATCGTGAGGTTTTTGTTTTCGGCGCGGCCCGACACCACGCGTAGCGATTCGGTCAGCGTTTCGGCGAGGTCGAGAGGTTCGAGATCGAGTTTCATGCGTCCGGCTTCGATCTTCGACATGTCGAGAATGTCGTTGATGACATCGAGCAGATAATTTCCGCTGGTGAGGATGTCGCGGCAATATTCGTTGTATTTCTCTGAACCCAGCGCCCCGAACATGCCGCTGCCCATGACTTCCGAAAAACCGATGATGGCGTTGAGCGGCGTCCGCAACTCGTGACTCATGTTGGCGAGGAATTTCGATTTGGTCTGGTTGGCTTCTTCGGCGCGGGTTTTTTCTTCGGCGTATTTCTGGGCAAGTTCGGCGAGAAGCTGCGCCTGGCGTTCGAGTTCGGACTGCGAGCGTTTGAGGTCGATGACGTTGGCGGTGAGGCGCATGTCGTTGTCGACGAGCTTCTGTTCGTGTTTCTTGATTTGCGTAATATCGGTACCGACCGAGACGTAGCCGCCGTCCTTGGTGCGGCGCTCGCTGATGTGCAGCCAGCTACCGTCGTCGAGCTGCGCCTCGAATGTCCGCGCGCCGGGCGCGAGCGAACTCGGCAGGCGCGTGCGGATTTCCGGCATGCTGCCGACTTCGATCACGGTCTCGTAGGATGTGCCTTGCTTCACCGCAGAGTCCGGCAGCTTGTGCAGCCGCTTGAAATGCGAGTTGCACAGCACGAGGCGGTTCTCGGCGTCCCACAGCACGAAGGCTTCCGGGATGGTTTCGATGGCGTCGCGCAGCCGCAGATCGGCTTCGACGGTTTTCTCGGCAAGACTCTTCTGCTCGGTGATGTCGATGGCGATCCCGATCAAATGCGGGCCGTTGCCGCCGGTGCCCTGGCTGAGTTCGCAGCGGACGCGCAGCCAGACCCAGTGGCCGCTGCAATGACGCATGCGGAAGGTCTGGTCGATGTGATCGATCTTGCCCGACACCAGCCGGTCGGCGATCTCGAACAGGTCGATGTCGTCGGACATCACCAGCGAATTGACTTCGCCGAATGTCAGAAGGTCGCTGCGGCTTTCCAGCCCCAAGATCGTGAACATCGATTGCGACCAGAAAATGCGTCCACGCGACAAGTCCCAGTCCCACAATCCGCAGCGTCCGCGATTGAGCGCGGTGTCGATACGCGAACGCACGGCGTCATTGATGGCGTCGCCCTCGCGTGCGCGGGTCGATTGCCAATGAAACGCGAAGCCGAGAATGAGCACCACAAAGCCGGTGGTCGCGGACAATGTAATCTGCAACGCCGCGTCCGAGCGCGACGGCTGCTCGACCTGTTCCTGCACGACGATGACCTGACCGGGCAGCGACTTGACGACGCGCTGGGCGGCGAGGCCGCGCCCGCTCGACGGAAGGTTCACTTCGACAACACCGCCTTGCGCGCCCTGCGCGGTCAGCAATTGCGTCGCGCCGAGCACGTCGAGAATGTTGCCGGCGTCTTCGGCCGGCACCTCCACCGGAAGCCGCGCCACGATGCGCTGATCGGGGCCGGTGACGATGACATGCCGGCCGGCCGCAACGCCCCATGCCGGCACCATGCTCGGAAGAAGCCATTGCAGACGTTCGGCCGCCGATTTGTCCTGGCGGATCGAGCCGATGCGATCAAGGCGCTCCACCATCAGGTCGGCCAGCGCCGAAATATCGCGCTTCATCGACGCGCGCTTCTGGCGGCTCTGGTCCAGCACCTGAACGAAGGCGCCGACAAAAATGGTGATGAGAAATGCGATGATGAGGGTGGGGACTGCGCGGCGGAGGGTCGGTTCTGCGATCAGCAAACGCCTGTAGGCAGGCTTTGCGATGGACTGTGCCATTCCCTTGATCGAATCGGATTGGACACAGGTAGTCGCTGCGTGCGAACGCGCCATTCTCTCCGCCCCTCGGATTTTTTTGTTACGCCGCCCGTCCGGGAGGATTTCCCCGCCTCCCGAATCACAAACGATTTGAATCCACTTTTCCGACTCTGTCGAGAGTCAACGATTCGTTAATCCGAAATAAATCTTGTCCAACGCAGAATCGTGAGTCCGAAACGAGAACGCGCTGGGAGTCAGCGTGAATCGGCCACACCAAATCTAGCGACTGTTAACGCTCGGGTTCCGCGTGACTGATGACGCGCTTCACGCTCGGGAATGCGCGGCGCAATCCGCGCTCGATCTCATCGACCTTTTCATGCACGTCGATCACGCTCATCGACGGCGTTGCGCGGCAGTGGAAGTTAACGATCTCGCCGGCGTCGGTGTTGCGCACGCGCACATTATGCACGTCGGAGATCGCGCCGGTTTTGGCGGCGAGTTCGGCGAGACTGCGTTGAACGGTCTCGACGCGATTTGAATCCGCGTCCTCGCCATGCGGCAGTTCAGGCTCGAGCGGTTCGATGTGGGTGTCGACCTCGACCTCTTCGCCAAATTCGTCGCGGATGGCATGTTCGAGCCTGTGCGCAATGTCATGCGCCTTGTTCAGCGGCATCTCGCCGTCGACTTCAAGGTCGATGCTGACGGTGAGTTTTTCGCCGAGGTCGTGCACCGTCACATGATGAATGGCGAGGCCGGAGTTGCGCGCGATCACCATGATGCGCTCGCGCACGCTCTCGTTGTTGCGCGCCACAGGCACCGCCGCAAAGGTGAGGTCGGCGTCGTCGAACGCTCTGCCGACGGCAGCCTGCGCCTTCTGCTTGATCGCATCGATGCGGTCGATCGGATAGGTGCGCGGCACCTGCACGATGGCATCGATGAAATGCCGCGCGCCGACCATGCGCACCCGCAGCCGTTCGACGTCGACGACGCCGGGCACCGCGCGGATCGCGACCTCGGCTTTCTCGGACGCGCCTTCCGGCGCCTGATCGAGCAGCGTCTCGATAGTTCGCTTGCCGAGCTTGAGGCCGAGCAGGGCGATCAGCACCGCAACTGCAATCGCCGCTCCTGAGTCTCCCCACGAAAAGCCGAGCGCGGACAGTCCGAGGCCGATGATGACGGCGAAGGAGCCGAAGACGTCGGATGCAAAATGCAGCGCGTCGGCTTCCAGCGCCTGGCTCTTGGTGTCCATTGCGGTTCGATGAAGCGCGCGGGCGCGCCAGTAGTTCACTGCGATGTCCACCACCAGAACCACGAATGGAATTGCGGATAGCGTCGGCGGCGCGGCGCCTTCGCGCAGGCGCGAATAGGCTTCCACCACGATGCCGCCCGCCAGAATGTAAAGCAGCGCGATGACGCCGAGTGCCGAGAGGCTTTCCAGCTTGCCGTGGCCGTAGTGATGCTCGGCATCGGCCGGCTTGTCGGAAATCCGCACCACGATCCATGTGATGACGGTCGCGATCAGATCGACAGAGGAGTGCAGCGCCTCCGAGATGAGCGCGATGCTGCCGATGGCGACGCCGACGGCGAACTTCACCGCGGCCATGCCCGCGCTGGCGGCAATCGATATGGCTGCGACGCGTTGCTTGATGGCGCTCATGGGAATCCCGCAGATGAGCGGGTCTTGTCACGGCGGTGCATGAGGCGTCAATGCGCGAATCTGCGCATTGAATTGCGTCTCATTCGCAGCAAGCGCGAGTGATTAAAGTTTCAGAATAATCTTTCCGAAATGCCGGTTCGCCGACATGTATGTGACGGCTTCGGCAATGTCGCCGAACGGGAACACGCGGTCGATCGGCAGCTTGAGCTTGCCGGATTCAACCGCCGGCCAGATGTCCGCTTTCATCTTCGCGAAAATCTCGCGGATTTCCTCGATCGAGCGCGTGCGAAATGTGACGCCGATATAGCTGATGCGGCGCGCGGCATGCAGGTCGAAATCGAAATCGCCATGCGTGCCGCCGAGGCGCCCGACATTGACGATGCGGCCCAGCACTCTGGTCGCCGCGAGATTCTGGTTTGCTGTCTTGCCCGACACCTGATCGATGATGAGATCGACGCCCTTGCCGCCGGTGGCTTTCAGTATTTTCTCCACCCATTTCGGATCGCTGGAATCGATGGCGAGGTCAGCGCCGCATTCGGACAGGCGCGCACGGCGTGCGGCGTCGGTGGACGAACCCGCCACGAGCTTCGCGCTCTTGAGTTTTGCGATCTGCATCGCCATCAGCCCAACGCCCGAACTCGCGCCCTGAACCAGCATGCTTTGTCCCGCCTGCAATCCGCCGATGGTGACGACGGCGTTGTGCATCGTCGTCAGTGCAAGGGTAAGACTCGCGGCCTGCTCGTAAGTCATCGACGCAGGCACGGGCAGCAGCCGTCCAAAATCCGTCACCGCGAATTCGGCGTATCCGCCGCCGCCGGAACCCATCACGCGGTCGCCGACCTTCCAGCCCTTCGCGTCGGGTCCGAGTCCGGCGACTTCGCCCGCGAACTCCATGCCGAGCACCGTGCCGACGCCGCCAGCCGCGCCGTGGACATGGCCCGCGATCATTCCCAGATCCGCGCGGTTCATGCCGCAGGCATGAACTTTGATTAGAACCTGCGCGCCTTTCGGCGAAGGCTTGTCGATCTCGGCGATGGCCGCGCCACTGGCGCCATAGACAAAGGCTTTCATGGGAAATTCCGGGCTGTTATGCGGCTGCGCGATAACTATGTGAGCGGTGAGGCGGCCATCACTCTTGACCCAAATCGGCCGACCGCGCAAACCCTCACACATAATAAGCGCGTGACCGCAGGACCTCAGCGTGATTCAGAATGACATCACCGCGCGTTCGCCCTGAAATTCGAATTTTTTGCATTTGAGAGCAATAAACCGAATGCGAGGTCGTACTGAAAATCGTACCGTTTGTCGTACTTGCAGCCTATCATCCAAGGCAGATTGACACGCGTACAAGAGATTTGGGAAATGGCCGAGAGCCACAAAAAGATACGAGGGCCGGGACACGCGCTGACTTTCTTCAAAATTTTCGCGCCGGTGGGCCGGCAAATAATCGCCGTCTGCCTGACCCTCATCGGCTTTGGATTTGACGACGCATTTGCAGACAAGCGAGTTGCGCTGGTCATTGGAAACAGTGCTTACGCTAACGCGCCGCGCCTCGTTAATCCCGCAAACGATGCCAAAGACGTGTCTGCCGCCTTAAAAAGAATTGGCTTCGACGTCATCACAGGCTTGGACCTGGATCGCAGTGGAATGGACAGTGCGACTATCCGTTTCGCGCGCGCAGCGCGAGATTCTGACGTTGCGGTGTTTTACTACAGCGGTCACGCTATGCAGTTCGCTGGTGCGAACTATCTTATGCCAATTGACGCAAAATTGTCGGATGAAGCTGACCTGCGTCTAATGGTGAGAGCGGATGATGTTGTATCCGACCTTCAACAAGCGAAAAATTTGAAAATACTTGTGCTCGATTCTTGCCGTGATAATCCTTTAGCGGCGGAGTTAAAGCGGTCGATTGGACGCACCCGTAGCGCAAGTGTGTCTGACGGACTAGCGAAGATCGAAAGCCCGCAAGGTATGATCGTTGCTTATGCGACCCAGGCCGGTCGTACAGCTGACGATGGAGCAGGGCGAAATAGTCCTTACACGACGGCCTTTCTGCGGCACATTGAAGAGCAAAACGAAATTGGTGCTGTTTTCCGTAGAATCTCTGCTGATGTTTACAACTCGACAAATCGGTCGCAATTGCCCGAACTGTCGTTGTCACTGATTGGCGAGATTTATCTGAAGGGAATGCCGGCGACAAACTCGTCGTCCGATGCTGAGATTGCCGCGTTACAGGCCAGGCTCCGCTCAATGGAAGAGCAGTTAAGGCAAAAAGCCGCAAATGAAGCGCAGCCGCCTGACAAGCTGCCAGAAAATACGAGGCAGCAGGCAGCCCTGTCGTCCACCGGAAATTCGTCACCTGAGCAATCTAGTTTGCAAAGAGTAGTGCTTTATGAAGAAGACCCCAATAACGCGCAGGGAAAGCAATCCATAGGAAAGATCATTTGGCGATCCGGCAAGGACAGCAGAGGTTTTAACGTTCGAGGCGATCTGGAAATTCCAGATCGCAAAATAAAAGCCTCGCTAGTGTTTCGCCGAAACGAAGATAAAAGTTTGCCCGCAAGTCATACAATTGAAGTCCAGTTCAATTCGGAGAAGGATGGAGGAGTTTCAGTCGCAAACATCCCTGGCCTTCTTGTGAAGCAAACTGAACAAACGCGAGGCACGCCTTTAGCTGGATTGGCCGTCAAGGTCACAGACAACTACTTTCTGATCGGACTTTCCAATGTCGACAAGGACAAGGAAAAAAATATCGCGCTCTTGAGGGAAAAAATGTGGTTCGACTTGCCTCTTGTTTATGAAAATAAGAAGAGGGCAATTATTGCTATTGAAAAGGGAGCTGGCGGTAGCGACATTTTCAATTCGGCATTTGCGTCGTGGGGCGAATAATTCGCGCACTATGTAGAAGCAATAGGTAACGAACGAACCGGGGCCGCCTTAGACCGGCGTTGTAGCAGACGTTCCTGCCCCGCAGGCCTTCGTGGTGGACACAGCCGAACAAGCTGCTTATTCAAGACAAATGCTCAAATACTCACCATGGCGATTTTCCGTCGCCCCGATGATGGACTGGACCGACCGGCACTGTCGCGTGTTCCATCGCCTGCTGTCGCGCCGCGCGCGCCTTTATACGGAGATGCTGACGACGCCCGCGATCATCCACGGCGACCGCGCGCGGCTTCTGGCGTTTGACGCGAGCGAGCATCCGGTAGCGTTGCAGCTTGGCGGATCGAATGCGAATGAACTGGCTGAAGCCGCGAAGGTCGGCGAGAGCTTCGGCTATGACGAGATCAATCTCAATGTCGGCTGCCCGTCGGATCGCGTGAAGGGCGGCAATTTCGGCGCGTGTCTGATGGCGGAGCCGAAGCTCGTCGCGCAATGCGTGGCGGCGATGAAGGCTGCGGTGAAAATTCCGGTGACGGTGAAATGCCGCCTCGGCATCGACGATCAGGATACGGAAATCGCACTCAACGACCTCGCGCATGGCGTGATCGATGCCGGCGCGGATTCGCTCGCGGTTCACGCGCGCAAGGCTTGGCTGAACGGCCTGTCGCCGAAGGAAAATCGCGACATCCCGCCGCTTGATTATAGCCGCGTCTATCGCCTGAAAATCGCGATGCCGGACGTGCCGATTGCGATCAACGGCGGCATTGCGAGCATCGCGGCGGCTAAAGACCACCTGGTGCATGTCGATGGCGCGATGCTCGGGCGTGCCGCGTATCAGGAGCCGTGGCGGCTCTTGAGCGTTGATTTTGAACTGTTCGGCGAAGATGCGCCGCACGCAACGATGCACGACGCCATCGAGGCGCTGATGCCCTACATCGAGCGCGAACTGTCAAACGGCACGCGGTTGCATGCAATCACGCGCCATCTTGTCGGTGCATATCACGGCGTGCCGGGCGCGCGCGCGTTTCGGCGTTATCTTGCGGAGGTCTGCACGCGGCCGGATGCGGGACCTGAGCAGTTGCGCGGCGCGCTGCGGATCGTCGAGGCGCGAACGCCGCTTGCGGCGTAGGCTTTTAGTTTGAGCATGATCTATTCGGAAAACCGGTTCCCACTTTTCCGGATCATGCTCTAGGGATATCCGCGCAGTATCAGGCGGTCGGCGCGCACTTCCCAGCTTTCCAGCCGATTGAGAAAGCTCATTCCGAGCAGATTTGTTTTCATCTGTCCGCGCGGCACCACCAGCGCCGGGATCGAACGCTCGACCAGTTTGCCGACTGCGAGACGATCGAGCGTCAGTCGCGCGGCGCGAACGTGGCCGCCAGCGGTTTCCACATCGACATTGTAGTCGAGCAGTTCGAGCGGCAGGCCCGCGGCCTTCGCCGTCTCGTAGGTGAGAACGACCGATGTTGCGCCGGTGTCGATCACCATCGGCGCGGTGTGATCGTTGATTTTCGCGCGCAACGCGAAGTCGCCGTCATTGCTGCGCGAGATTTCGACGGAGCGGGACGAGTTCGCGTGCTTCCACTCCTTCAGGCGATCCCACGCTTTGATGTCGTCCCAACCCTTGACCTGTAGTGGCACCGCGCGCGCGACCGCGTCGCTCATGATCCGGAATTTGATCGGATCGTGAATCGACATCAAATATCCGACGGCGGACACGACGATGGCGGCGATGGCCAGCATGCGGATCATGCCGCACCTGTTCGGATCAGGAAGTTGCCTTGCGCTTCGGCGGCGATGGAATCGAAAGCCCCGCATCCGTCATGCGTTTCGCCAGCACATTCATAACAGCCAGCCGCGCGGCGCTGTCCATCGCGTGCCACTGCGCGATTTCGGCAAGCGTGCGCCCGCAGCCGAGACACAGGCTCGTTGAGGGGTCCATGAAGCAGACGGCGGTGCACGGCGTTTCTTTGTCCATTCAAACTGTGTGGCGGCATTTCGCCCGGCGCGCAAGCGAGCTTCCAACTGGCATGATCTTTACCGAAAACCGGCTTCCACTTTTCGGGATCATGTCTTTAAAGTCCGGTGCCTGCGGTCATGATCGGCTTGTGACGTGCGCGATGCTTGTCGCTGGTCAGCCGTTCCGGCGAGCTTTCCGGCTGCAACGGCGGCGCGTTCTCGCGCATCGGCGCCAGCGCCGTCATCACGCGTTCCGGCGGATAGGTGACGATCACTTCGGTGCCGACGCGCAGCGTCGACTTCAAGGTAAAGGTGCCGCCATGCATGTCGATGAGGTTTTTCGCAATCGGCAGGCCGAGACCCGCGCCCTGTTCGGCGGACTTGATCGAATTCGATCCTTGGCCGAACGACGACAGCACGATGGCGATTTCATCCTCCGCGATGCCCGAACCTGTGTCCTTGACGCTGAGATATTGTCCGCCCGATGCGGTCCAGCCTACCTTGAGCCAGATTTCGCCGCCCGGCGGCGTGAACTTGATCGAGTTCGACAACAAATTGAGAACCACCTGACGCGCGGCGCGCTCGTCGCCCCACAGCTTTGGCATGTCCTGCTCGAACACTTCGTGGATGGTGATGCCGCGGCTCGACGCGCGCAATTTCAGCAAGTGATGACAATCGGCCACCACATGCACGAGCGAGACTGGTTCTTCATTCAGTTCAAATCGTCCGGCCTCGATGCGCGACAGATCGAGAATTTCGTTGATGAGATTGAGCAGGTGGACGCCGGAATTGTGGATGTCCGCCGAGTAGTCTTTGTAGGCGGGCACCGTGTGCGCGCCGAAAATCTCGCTCTTCATCACCTCGGAAAATCCGAGAATGGCGTTGAGCGGCGTGCGAAGCTCGTGGCTCATCTGCGCGAGGAAGCGCGACTTCGAGACGTTGGCGGATTCGGCGCGGTGGCGTGCTTCGTCCGAGATTGCTTTTGCCTGTTCGAGTTCACCGATCAGCGCATCTTTCTCGGCGCGCGCTTCGAGCGTAGCCAGCGTCGTCGAGTGCAGGCGATGTGCGAGCAGGGCGAAATAGCCTTCGGCGGTCACGGCAAGCGCCGCGAGAATGTAGTCGTCGAGCGTGCCGCGCAGCACGAAGTTCATCGCGATGGCGACAGTCACGGGAACGGTCGCTGCGAACGCCGCAATCGGCAGGCCTGCCGCCAGCATGCTGGACACCGCGACCACCAGCAGCATCACAAACAGCATCAGCGTGTTGGAGACGACATCTATTCCTGACGGATGAATCAGGATCAGCGTCCACGCCAGTCCGTAGAGCAAATCGAGGACGATGAAACGCAGCCGCCATTTTTTGGTCAGCGCGGGATTTGAGGGGACGGCGAGAAATTTTCCGCAGTAGCGGATGACGATGGCGTGGATCGAGAGAATGCCGAGGGTCCAGATCGCGGCGCCGACTGTCGGAATCCACAGGCTCGACAGCATGCCGGTCGCGACCACGAGCAGGATCACGACGAGCGAGGCCGACAGTCGCGTCTGCGCGTATTGCCGCAAGAGTTCGTGGTCGAAGGCGGGGCGGGTTCCGGTCGTCGACGTCAGGCGGTCGCGCGCTTCGCGAACGCGCTGCGTTGACGCCCGCCGATTTCTCGCCGGCGCGTGGACGGAACTGTCCGTCGCAGCGGGCGCATCTTTCTTGTCGGCGGTCTCACTCATTAAAGCAACGAACCCTGCACAACGACGGGCGCGCCGTGCCGGGATGGGCGCGGAGGCGGTCCCGCTATTTGTCGCGCCAAATCGTTAAGAGGTACCTTAAACGTCAAGTTAATCGCATTAACGAAGGGTAAATTCCTTCACGCGCGAATTGCAAAGCCGCCTGATTTTACGCACTTAAACGAAAAGGAGCGGCACATCTGTGCCGCCCCCGCCGTTTTTATATTTGTTAAAGTTCAGCGTTGGAGCCGCGCCAGAAGGCTCGACGTATCCCATCGCTTGCCGCCCATCTTCTCGACTTCCGAATAGAAATTATCGACGAGCGCGGTGACGGGCAGGCTCGCGCCGTTGCGGCGGGCTTCGGCCAGACATATCGACAGATCCTTGCGCATCCATTCGACGGCGAAGCCGAAGTCGAACTTGCCGTCGTTCATGGTCTTGTAGCGGTTTTCCATTTGCCAGGACTGAGCCGCGCCCTTGGAGATCGTCTCGATCACGGCGTTGACGTCGAGACCGGATTTCTTGGCGAAGTGAATTCCCTCCGACAGGCCTTCGACCAGACCCGCGATGCAAATCTGGTTGACCATCTTGGTGAGCTGGCCTGCGCCTGCGCCGCCGAGCAGCTTGCACATCTTCGCGTAGGCGGCGATCACGGGCTCCGCTTTCTTGTAGGCGGCTTCGCCGCCGCCGCACATCACAGTGAGCGCGCCGTTCTCGGCACCCGCCTGTCCGCCGGACACCGGCGCATCGACGAACGCAAATCCCTTCTTGTTCGCTTCCGCATAAAGCTGCCGCGCGACTTCGGCCGAGGCCGTGGTGTGATCGACGAAGATCGCGCCCGATTTCATTCCGGCGAACGCGCCATCGGCCCCCAGCGTGACCGAGCGCAGATCGTCGTCATTGCCGACGCAGGCCATCACGAAATCCTGACCTTCGGCCGCGGCTTTCGGCGTGGCTGCCGCCTTGCCGCCGAACTTGTCGGCCCATGTTTTCGATTTCGCCGCCGTGCGGTTGTAGACCGTGACCTCGTGTTTGCCCTTGGTGACGAGATGTCCGGCCATCGGGAAGCCCATGACACCGAGACCCAGAAAAGCGACTTTTGCCATAGTGTGTACTCTTTGATTGTTGACCGGACTTGATTGTCGGCCGGGCTTGCGCCGGGCGCCTTGCGGAATAATGCGAAGGCAACAGCTATGCGAAGGAGCCTATCCGATGCAAGAGCGTTGACCGCAGCGTTCACGCGCGTATGAAGGCTTCGCATTCCAGCCGGAGAAAAGATTTGGCCGTCGATAAGAAACAGGTTGTCGCAGCCCTTGGCGCTATCGCAACGCCGCGAGGCGTGGCGCTTCCCCAAGCGGGCGTTTTGTCGGACATCGCAGTCACCGATGGCAAGGTGTTTTTCTCCATCAATGTGGACGCTGCCGAGGCCCGCGCCTGGGAAGACGTGCGCGCCAAGGCGGACGCTGCGGTTCGCGCGATTCCCGGCGTGGTGACGGCATTGGTCGCACTCACGGCCGAAAAACGCCCCGGTTCCGCGCCTGCGCCTCACACGCATTCGCACGGCGTCAAACCCGACGCGCAGCGTCCGCAAGGTGCACCTGCGGATTCGCCGATGGGCAAGCAGCAGGCCATTCCCGGCATCGCCAACGTTATTGCGGTCGCATCGGGCAAGGGCGGCGTCGGCAAATCGACCACCGCGCTCAATCTGGCTTTGGCATTGCGCGATTTGGGATTGCGCGTCGGCTTGCTCGACGCCGACATCTACGGGCCCTCGGTGCCGCGTCTGATCGGCGTCAATAAAAAGCCTGAACTCAACGCCGACAAGAAGATGATTCCGATCAAGCAATTCGGAATGCCGATGATGTCGATCGGATTTCTTGTCGCCGAAGAGACCGCGATGGTGTGGCGCGGGCCGATGGTGATGTCGGCGATCCGGCAGATGCTGTGGGACGTGGTGTGGGGCGAGCTCGATGTTCTCGTCGTCGACATGCCGCCGGGCACAGGCGACGCGCAATTGACGCTCGCCCAGCAGGTGCCGCTGCGCGGCGCGGTGATTGTTTCAACCCCGCAGGACCTCGCGCTGATCGACGCGCGGCGCGGCATCTCGATGTTCGCCAAGGTCGATGTGCCGGCGCTCGGCATTATCGAAAACATGAGCTATTTCGAATGTCCCGAATGCGGGACGCGCTCCGACATTTTCGGTCATGGCGGCGCGCGGCATGAGGCGGAACGTCTGGGCGTGCCGTTTCTGGGCGAGATTCCGCTGCACATGTCAATTCGCACAGCGTCCGATGCCGGAATGCCGGTACTCGAAAGCGATCCGAAGGGCGCGCATGCGGCGATCTATCGCGCTATCGGTGCACAGATCAAAGACCGGCTTGCGCGCGTTCCGGCTTAGGTTTGACGGGTATTTTCGAGCTATTGTGCGCTGCATCATCGGGCCGTTTCTGCCCGTTCGACTTTCGTTGAATCGGCGCGTTGTCGGCGCTTGCTTCGTTTTGCGAACAGGACATCCGTGTTAGAGACCGCCCACGGGATTCACGGAACAAAAGTCCCCTAAAAGGAGAGATGCCCTATGAAGCGTCGTGATTTTCTAAAAGTTTCGGCAGCCGGCGCAGCCGCTACCGCGGTTGCCGCACCGGCGATTGCGCAGTCGTCGCCTGAAGTGAAATGGCGTTTGACCTCGAGCTTCCCGAAGTCGCTCGACACCATCTACGGCGCCGCCGAATACATGGCGAAGCAAGTCGCCGAAATGACCGACAACAAATTCCAGATTCAGGTGTTCGCGGCCGGCGAAGTCGTTCCCGGTTTGCAGGCGCTCGACGCGACCTCGAACGGCACCGTCGAAATGTGCCACACCGTTTCGTACTATTATGTCGGCAAGGATCCGACGTTTGCGGTGTTCGCCTCCGTGCCGTTCGGTCTGAACGCGCGCATGCAGAACTCCTGGCTCGTTGAAGGCGGCGGCGGCCAGATCGCCGATGAGTTCTACAAGAAGTTCAGCGTCAAGGGCATGCCGTGCGGCAACACCGGAACGCAGATGGGCGGCTGGTTCCGCAAGGAGATCAAGACGCCTGCCGATTTGCAGGGTCTGAAATTCCGCATCGGCGGCATCGCCGGTCAGGTTCTTGCCAAGCTCGGCGTCGTGCCGCAGCAGCTCGCCGGCGGCGACATCTATCCGGCGCTGGAAAAAGGCACCATCGACGCTGCCGAGTGGGTCGGTCCGTATGACGACGAGAAGCTCGGCTTCAACAAGGTCGCGAAGTTCTACTACTACCCTGGCTGGTGGGAAGGCGGACCGACGGTTCACGCATTCGCGAACCTCGACAAGTTCAACGCGCTGCCGAAGAACTATCAGGCTGTTTTGACAAACGCCTGCGCCAACGCAAATGCGTGGATGGGAGCTCGCTACGATATGCAGAACCCGGCGGCGCTGAAGCGTCTCGTGGCCGGCGGCACACAGCTGCGTCCGTTCACCAACGAAGTGCTCGACGCCTGTTTGAAGGCGACGAACGAGTTGTGGGCTGAAATCTCGGCGAAGAATCCGGATTTCAAGAAGGCCATCGATTCGATGCAGGCCTATCGCTCGGATGAATATCTGTGGTGGCAGGTTGCCGAATACACCTTCGACAGCTTCATGATCCGCTCGCGCACCCGCGGCTGATCGCGGCTTTAACGCTCAAGATTTAGGCCCGCCCTGCGAAAGTAGGGCGGGCTTTTTGCATTGCGGCTGCGGATTTCACTTGGCGGCGGCAAATGGACTGCGCCATGCTCGCAGCCGGAACAATCCCCGCGAAGAAGGGATGCCAATCGCAATCAGAAAAATCCCAGGGAGAAATCGATGAAACGTCGCGAGTTTATCAAAGCCGCCGGTCTCGGCGCGGTGGGGACGGCGGTGGCAGCACCAGCCATTGCGCAGTCGATGCCGGAGGTCAAGTGGCGCCTGACCTCCAGTTTTCCGAAATCGCTCGACACGCTCTACGGCGCCGCCGAAGTGTTCTCGAAAGCGGTCGCCGAAGCCACCGACAACAAATTCCAGATTCAGGTGTTCGCGGCCGGTGAAATCGTGCCGGGCCTACAGGCGCTCGACGCAGCCTCGAACGGTACGGTCGAGATGTGCCACACCGCGATGTACTACTATGTCGGTAAGGATCCGACCTTCGCGCTCGGCTGCGCCGTTCCGTTCGGCCTCAACAGCCGCATGATGAACTCATGGCTTCAGGTCGGCGGTGGCGGCGATCTCTATAATGAATTCCTCAAGAGCTACAACGTGACAGCGATCCTCGGCGGTAACACCGGCTGCCAGATGGGTGGCTGGTTCCGCAAGGAGATCAACACTCCGCAAGATCTCGACGGACTGAAATTCCGCATCGGAGGATTCGCCGGAAAAGTGCTCACCAAGCTCGGCGTGGTCCCGCAACAGATCGCAGGCGGCGACATCTACGCCGCGCTTGAAAAAGGCACCATCGATGCCGCCGAGTGGGTTGGACCTTACGACGACGAAAAGCTCGGCTTCAACAAGGTGACGAAGTACTACTACTACCCCGGCTGGTGGGAAGGCGGACCGGCGCTTCATCACGTCGTCAATCTCGACAAGTGGAATTCGCTGCCGAAGAGCTACCAGTCGCTGGTCAAGACGGCGTCGTCGCTCGCCAACGAAACCATGATGGCGCGCTACGATTCCTACAATCCGGCTGCGCTGAAGCGTCTTGTCGCAAGCGGCACGCAGCTTCGTCCGTTCTCGTCGACGATTATGGATGCTTCGCTGAAGGCGGCGAACGAGGTCTATGCGGAGACGTCGGCGACCAATCCGGCGTTCAAGAAAATCTACGATCACATGGCGGCGTTCCGCGGCGAACAATATAGCTGGTGGCAGGTGGCGGAATACGCCAACGACAGCTTCATGATCCGCTCGCGCACGAAGATCTGATCTTCATCGCAACGAAGTTAAGAAAAAGCCCGGTCCTCGTCAGAGGGCCGGGCTGTTTCGTTGTGCCTGCGCGCCGGACTATTTGTTGTCCGTATTCGGCGGCGCGCCGATCTGCGGCGGCGTATCGAGTTGCAGCGGCGCCATCTCGATCTGAGGAATGTCGATCTTGATCGAGTTCAGATCGACATTCAGCGGCTTGTCGAGGAGTGCTGTGACTGTGATCGGGAATGCAATGACGAGGACCACCATGATGACCTGCAATCCGACCCACGGAATGGCGCCCCAGTAGATGTCCGAGCTTTTCACTTCCTTGGGCGCAACGCCGCGCAGATAGAACAGCGCGAAGCCGAACGGCGGATGCATGAACGAGGTCTGCATATTTACGCAGAGCATCACGCCGAACCAGATCAGCGCCGCATCGGCGCCGACCACCGGCGTCAAAATCTTCTGCGCAATCGGCGCGATCATCGGCAGGATGATGAAGGCGATCTCGAAGAAATCGAGGAAGAAGGCGAGGAAGAAGATGAACAGGTTGATGAAGATCAGGAAGCCCCAGACGCCGCCTGGCAGCGAGGTCAGGAGATGTTCGAGCCATACGCCGCCGTTCACGCCGAGGAAGACGACCGAGAAGCATGTCGAGCCGATGAGAATGAACACCACCATCGTGGTGATGCGCATCGTCGTCTCGTAGCCTTCCTTAATCAGCTTGCGAAGTTCGGGAATGCGCACAGCCTCGATGCAAATCCACGCGATGGCGACATAGGCGATCGCGAAGAACACGCGGAACGCGGTTTTGTTGCCGCCGTATTCGCCGAGGAACGTTCCGAGCACGGCTGCGACCGATCCGACGATCAGCACCTTCTTGCCCAGCGAACTGAACGAGGGGTTGTGAATGGCTGCGAGCACGATGGCGCCGACCGCGCCCATTGCGCCGGCTTCAGTCGGTGTTGCGAGGCCGAGCATCATCGTGCCGAGCACGACGAAGATGAGCACGGCGGACGGAATGATGCCCATCAGGCATTTGCGCCACAGCGGCCAGCCGGTCAGCGTGCGTGCTTCCTTCGGCACGGCGGGAACGTGGCTCGGCTTGATGATGCTGAGCAGAAATGTGTAGCCGGCGAACAGCATGATCTGGAAGACCGACGGGCCCCATGCGCCGAGATACATGTCGCCGACCGATTTGCCGAGCTGGTCGGCCAGAACGATCAGCACCAGCGACGGCGGCACGAGCTGGGTGATGGTGCCGGATGCGGCAAGCACACCCGTGATGTAGCGGATGTTGTAGCCGTAGCGCATCATCACCGGCATCGAGATCAGCGCCATCGCGATGACCTGTGCGGCAACCGTGCCCGTAATCGCGCCGAGGATGAAGCCGACGATGATAACCGAATAACCGAGACCGCCGCGGATCGGGCCGAACAGCTGGCCCATCGAATCCAGCATGTCTTCGGCGAGGCCGCATTTCTCGAGCACCGCACCCATGAAGGTGAAGAATGGAATTGCGAGCAGCAGATCGTTCGCGAGCACGTTTCCGAAAATGCGGCCCGGAATCGCCTGCATGAAGCTCAGCGTGAAAAAGCCCTGCTCGATCGCAAGAAAGCCGAACGAAATGCCGACGGCCGCGAGCGTGAACGCGACAGGAAAGCCGATCAGCATCGCAAGAACGAGGCCGCCGAACATCAGCGGCGGCATCAGGTCGAGAGGAATCATTGGGTCGGCCTCTCGTAATGCGTGTCGAGGAAGATGATGCCTTGAATGGCTGCGATGCGCTTGATGACCTCGCTCACGCCTTGCAGTGCGAGGAATATGAAGCCGGAGGGAATGACGAACTTGATCGGCCAGCGGATCAGGCCGCCTGCGTTGCTCGACGTCTCATTGACCAGATAGGACTGCATGAAGAACGGCCACGACAGATAGCAAAGCAGCAGGCAGGACGGGATCAGGAAGCAGAGCGTGCCGATCAGGTCGAGCCACATCTGCGCGCGCGGTTTGAGCATCAGATAGAAAATCTCGACGCGGACGTGCTCGTTTCTTTTGAAAGTGTAAGCGGCGCCGAACATCACCAGCACGGCGAACATGTACCACTGCAATTCAAGCCAGGCGTTGGAGCTGGCGTCGAAAGCATAACGCGACATCGCGTTGGCGGCGCTCACCACCACGGCGAGCAAAACCAGAAGATTGCAGACGTTGCCGATCTTCTCGTTGATCCAGTCAATCGTCGAGCTGAGGCTCAGTAGCGATCGCATTCTTCTCCCCATCGCCGCATCCCGCCGAAACGAAATGCCAAAAATCATCTTCGGCGCGGCTGCGCTTCAGCGCATCACCGGCGTCGAACGGCTGTTCCGAACGGGGAGGGGTCAACCGGAGCGGAAGCTCCAATTTCGCGTCGGACTTCTGTTCCAATGCGAGATTTCTGCTGCGAATTCCCAAGCCGGCAGCAACGGCACCCTCCCAGATCGCCGATTTCCTGCGTCTTGCGGACTAAATCGCAAGGGCCACTTCGTGCCAACAGGTTGACCGGCGCCGCACCATTTCAGCGCGTGGCTGACCAGTCAATTGGAAAATGGGTCAGTCTGTCGCAGGGGGAAAGTGGCGCATTACCGTCGCGCTTTGTCATACGGATTTCGGCGGATCTAGCCGCCGGTCACGCTCATGTGGCGGCTGACGCTCGGCCGGTTGTGGCGGCGGTCGATGATGAAATCGTGGCCTTTGGGTTTCAGCCCGATAGCCCGGTCGATCGTCGCGTTGAGCAGGTCATCGTTGCTCGACGCGCGCAGCGGTTTGCGTAAATCCGAGGCATCCTCGTGACCGAGGCAGGTGTGGATCGTGCCGGTGCAGGTGATGCGCACGCGATTGCACGACTCGCAGAAATTATGCGTCATCGGGGTGATGAAACCGAGCTTTCCGCCGGTCTCGGCGACGCGGACATAGCGGGCAGGGCCGCCGGTGGTTTCTTCCAGATCGGTCAGCGTGAATTGCTGGGCGAGTTTGGCGCGCACCATCGACAGCGGCACATATTGATCGATGCGGCCCGCGCCGATCTCGCCCATCGGCATGACCTCGATCAGCGTCAGGTCCATATCCTTGCCGTGCGCCCATTGCATCAGCGACGGAATTTCGTCCTCGTTCACGCCCTTCAATGCGACCGCATTGATCTTGACCTTGAGGCCCGCCGCGCGTGCAGCCTCGATTCCGGCCAGCACCTTGTTCAGATCGCCCCAGCGCGTGATGTCGCGGAATTTCGCCGCATCCAGCGTATCGAGCGAGACGTTGATGCGCTTGACGCCGCAGTCCGCCAACTCCGCCGCGTACTTCTCAAGCTGCGATCCGTTCGTCGTCAGCGTCAATTCATCCAGCGCGCCGGTCTTCAGATGGCGCGACAGCGAACGCACCAGCGACATCACATTGCGCCTGACCAGCGGTTCGCCGCCCGTCAGGCGCAGCTTCCGCACGCCTTTGGCGATGAATGCCGAGCAGAGCCGGTCGAGTTCTTCGAGCGAGAGCAGGTCGGACTTCGGCAGAAATGTCATGTCCTCGGACATGCAATAGAAGCATCGCAGGTCGCAGCGATCCGTCACCGACACGCGCAGATAGGTGATCCTGCGTCCGAACGGATCGACCATCTCGGAGGCGGGTTTAAGGACGGTGGTGGGAACGGCAACGTTCATGCAAAGCCCTTGATCGCCTGGTTCTGGAACCGTGCTGCGGCGTCCAGATCTCGGTTCAATCTAGGCCTTATGCGGCACTCAAACAACGCAGGCAAATGCTGCGATTGCGCGATCAGCGGGACGGCGGCGGCGGGAACGCCGTATCGTCCGATTGCGGGGCGACCGAAGGTTTCGGCTTTTTCGGCTTGGCGGGTTTCGCTGGTGCTGCCTTGCCGCCCTTTTGCGGGCCTGCCGGTTTCAATTCGGCATAGACGGGGTTCGGATCGACGACGGTCGTGGCGCTCTGGCCCTGCGCATAGTCGGGCGATCCGCTGGCATCGGGTTGCTGGCGGACGACGAGAACCGGCACGGTTTCAGACTGATATTTCGGCGCCGAGAAGGTCACGCTGAAACCGTCGGCTGCGGGAACCGACATCGAGCAAGGCGTTTTGCAGGTTTGTCCGGACGTGGTCTTCGCCTCGGCACCGACCGGAAGCGATTCAAATTGAACGGTGACGGCAGGCGGATCGGACTTGAATCCGCTGAACGACGGCATCGACATCGACGAGCATCCGGCGAGCCCGAAACTTGCTGCGACGACAAGGATTTTACGCATACAACACCGTCATCTCACGCGGCGAACCGCTTAAGTCCCCGCCAAACCATAGAAGCGTCACTACAGCGGCGCAACCAGCCGGGCCGTCATAGTAAAGAAAGGGTTAACAGGCGCGATCCAAAGTCTGGCGAAAATAACGCTGCGTTTTGAATGGGTTAGGTAGAACCAAAAGCAGCAGAAAGTTGCATGACGGCGTCCGGCAGTTCACGCATATGCGACACAACGCGGTCGGGCTTCAGTTCCGCGACGGGAACATCCGTATAGCCGAAGGTGACGCCGATCACCGGGACGCCCGCGCGCCGCGCCACGCCGATGTCGGGTCCGGAATCTCCCACCATGATCGACGAGGCGACATCGCCGCCTGCGCGCGCGATGGTCTGGCGCAGGATTGCCGGATCGGGCTTTGCCACGCCGAACGTGTCCGCCCCGCAGATGGCCTCGAAGCGCGAGGTCATTGCCAGTTTTTCGAGCAGCAGTCTCGACAATCCTTCGAGCTTGTTGGTGCAGACCGCGAAGCGAAATCCGCGCGCCGACAGTTTGTCGAGCGAATCGTAGAGGCTGTCGAACGGACGCGAGGCGTCCGCGATGTGATCGGTGTAGTAGGCGATGAAATCATCGGTCAGGCGATCGATCTGCGCGGTGGTCATGGTGCGGCCGTCGAGTTCGAGACCGCGCTCGATCAATTTGCGCGCACCTGCACCGATCATGCTGCGCGCGGACGCCATCGGCACGAGCGGCAGGCCCTCGCGCTGAAGCACATAGTTGAGGGCTGCGACGAGATCGGGCGCGGTGTCGACGAGTGTGCCGTCGAGATCGAAAACGATGAGCGGGGATTTGGCCATTGCCTCTCGCTAACGGGCGCGGGAGGTTCGGGCAAGGCCGCTTTTCGGCATTGCTAAATCCCGAAAAATGCCTGTTTCCAAGCCGGAAAAGCGGTTTCGCGGCCTATCCGAGTCGCGCTATATGCCCCGCTTTACCGGCATCGGCCGGTGTTTCCGGAAACCACCCATGTCCATGGACGATCTGAAGAGGCAGGCCGCCGCTCGCGCGCTTGAACTGGTCCAGGACGGCATGAAGCTGGGGCTCGGCACCGGCTCGACCGCCAAGCATTTCGTCGAACTGCTCGGCGAGCGCGTGCGCGGGGGGCTCAAGGTCGTCGGTGTCCCGACATCGGAAGCGACGCGTGCCGATGCGGAGCGTTGCGGCGTACCGCTGAAGACGCTGGACGACATCGACCGGCTCGATCTGACCGTCGACGGGGCCGACGAAATCGACCCGAACCTTGACCTTATCAAGGGCGGCGGCGGTGCCCTGCTGCGGGAAAAAATCGTGGCCGCAGCCTCCGACCGTATGGTTGTGATCGCCGACGACACCAAATGGGTAGAGACCCTCGGCCGGTTTCCCTTACCCATCGAAGTGATCCCGTTCGGGCTTGGGGCGACCCGCCGGGCCATAGAAAAGGCGTTTGCCGAAAGCGGCGTTTCGGGGCAAATGGAGGTCCGAAAAGGCAGGGATGGCCTTGGTTTCGTCACCGATGGTGGCCACTGGATACTCGACGCCCGGCTGGGGCGGATACCCGATTCTCCACGGTTGGCGATGTCGTTAAGTTCAATTCCCGGTGTCGTGGAGCACGGGTTATTCATCGGCCTCGCCAGCACCGCAGTGCTCGCCGGGGCTAACGGAATTCGCATTGTTGAACGGCCATAGCGCCGCAATTGAGGAGAATTGGAATGAAGAAACTTTCGATCACATTGTTTGCAGCCGTTGCTGCACTGGGCCTGGCTGTGACCGGCGCGATGGCTCAGGCGCCAGCCCCAGCTCCGTTGAAGCCGGTCTCCGCCGGCGCGCTTGCCTCCGCCAAGGAAATTCTGGAGGCGAAAGGTGCCAACAAGATTTACGCCGGCGCCATCGTCGGTTTGACCAACCGCATCAAGGACTCGCTGCTCCAGACCAATCTCAACTTGCAGAAGGATCTCGACGAATCCGCGCAGAAGGTCGTGAAGGAACTCAACGGCCGCGAGCAGGAAATCGGCGAGGAGATGGCAAAGATTTACGCCAACCAGTTCTCCGAGCAGGAATTGAAGGACATCGCGACTTTCTACAAGTCGCCGCTCGGCAAGAAGTCGATCGAGCAGGAGCCGGTGGCGCTTCAGCAGAGCACGGTCTTCATGCAGCAATGGGCCTCGAAAATCAGCGAAGAAATCGTCGCGAAGATGCGCGCTGAAATGAAGGCGCGCGGCAAGCCGGTCTCCGGCTAGTTCTCTCGATGGCCGATCTCGACGTCGATCTTTGCGTGATCGGTGGAGGTTCGGGCGGCGTGCGTGCCGCCCGGATCGCCGCCAATCACGGCGCAAAGGTCATCGTCGCGGAAGAATACCGGATGGGCGGCACCTGCGTGATCCGCGGCTGCGTGCCCAAGAAGCTGATGGTCTATGCCTCGCATATCCACCAGGAGATCGAGGACGCGGCGGGTTTCGGCTGGTCGATCCCGTCTGCGACCTTCGACTGGGCGACGCTGATCGCCAACAAGGACAAGGAAATCGCGCGGCTGGAAGCGGCCTACACCACGAATGTGGAGAAATCCGGCGCCAAGATCGTCAAGGCGCGTGCGGTGTTCGAGGACGCACATACGCTGCGGCTTTCGACCGGCGAGAAGGTCAACGCCAAATACGTTCTGATCGCCACCGGCGGCGCGCCCAACCACGGCGCGACAATCCCCGGCATCGAACACGTCATTTCATCGAACGAAGTCTTTCACCTCGCGAAATTGCCGAAGCGCATCGTCATTCAGGGCGGCGGCTATATCGCACTTGAGTTCGCCTGCATCTTCGCAGGGCTCGGCTCCGACGTGACCGTGGTCTATCGCGGCGAGAATATTCTGCGCGGTTTCGATGAAGACGTTCGCGCGCATGTCCGCAGCGAAATGGAAGCCGAAGGCATCACCATCATCACCGGATGCAATGTCACCAAAGTCGACAGGCACGGCGAGGTGTTCACTGCGCATCTGTCGAGCGGGTCGAGCATTGCCGCCGATCGGGTGATGTTCGCGATCGGCCGCCATCCGAATGTGAAGGGGCTGGGGCTGGAGAAGGCGGGTGTCGCTCTCAATCCGGTCAATGGCGGCATCGCGGTCAACGAATTTTCGCAGACCAATGTCCCGCACATCTACGCGGTCGGCGATGTGACGCACCGGATCAATCTGACGCCGGTCGCCATCCGTGAGGGGCACGCATTCGCCGATACGGTTTTCGGCAATCGGCCGACGCGCGTCGATCACAACGACATTCCGACTGCCGTGTTCTCGCAGCCGCAGGTCGGCACCGTCGGCCTGACGGAAGCCGAAGCCCGCGCGCAATACACCCACGTCGATATTTACAAAGCGAATTTCAAGCCGATGAAGGCGACGATGTCCGGCAATCGCAGCCGCGTGCTGATGAAGCTGATCGTCGATGCATCGACCGACCGGATTCTCGGCTGTCACATCGTCTCGTCGGACGCCGCCGAGATCGTTCAGGTGGTCGGCATCGCGATGAAGATGAAGGCGACCAAGGCGGATTTCGACTCGACGATGGCGCTTCATCCCACCTCCGCCGAAGAACTCGTGACCATGCGCACCCCGAGCGCCCGTCATGTGCGCCAGGCCGCCGAATAGGGCGCGCCCCTCGTGGTTAATCCGCCACGCCCTTCAACCTCTTGAATCCCAAAGCCGAATTGCAACTGGCGCGGTGTCTGCCGCCTGTGTATAACCCCGCGTCATCACACAGGTTTGGGTTCAGGAGTTTTAGCCATGTCCGAGCGATGGACGCCCGATAGCTGGCGCAAGAAGCCGGTTTTGCAGGTGCCGGATTATCCGGACGCGAAAGCGTTGGCGGATGTCGAGGCGCAGCTCGCAACCTTTCCGCCGCTGGTTTTTGCCGGTGAGGCGCGCAACCTGAAAAAGGCTCTCGCCCGAGTCGCAAACGGCGAGGCTTTCCTCCTACAGGGCGGCGACTGTGCCGAGAGCTTCGCCGAGCACGGCGCGAACAACATTCGCGATTTCTTCCGCGTGCTGCTTCAGATGTCTGTCGTGCTGACTTACGCCGCCGGTCTGCCGGTGGTGAAAGTCGGCCGCATCGCGGGCCAGTTCGCCAAGCCGCGTTCGTCGCCGACCGAAAAGCAGAACGGCGTCGAACTGCCGAGCTATCGCGGCGACATCGTCAACGACAACGCCTTCACGCCCGAAGCGCGTATCCCCGATCCGCAGCGTCAGCTGATGGCGTATCGCCAGTCGGCTGCGACGCTCAATCTGTTGCGCGCGTTCGCGACCGGCGGCTTTGCCAATCTCGCCAGCGTGCATCAGTGGATGCTCGGCTTCCTGAAGGATTCGCCGCAGTCGCGCCGCTACAAGGAACTGGCGGATCGCATTTCCGACGCGCTGAATTTCATGCAGGCGTGCGGTCTCGATCTGGCGAGCCATCCCGAACTGCGTGCGACGGATTTCTACACCAGCCACGAGGCACTGCTTCTTGGTTATGAGCAGGCGTTCACGCGCGTCGATTCCACGACCGGCGACTGGTACGCCACCTCCGGTCACATGATCTGGATCGGCGACCGCACGCGCCAGCTCGATCACGGCCATGTCGAATATTTCCGCGGCATCAAGAATCCGATCGGGTTGAAATGCGGTCCGTCGCTCAAGCCCGACGAACTCATCAAGCTGATCGACATTCTCAATCCGGACAACGAGCCGGGACGTCTCACGCTCATCAACCGCTTCGGTTCGGACAAGATCGACGCGCATCTGCCGCAGCTCATTCGCGCCGTGCAGCGCGAAGGGCGTTCGGTGGTTTGGTCATGCGATCCGATGCACGGCAACACCATCACCTCGACGAGCGGCTACAAGACGCGCCCGTTCGACCGCGTGCTCGGCGAAGTGAAGTCGTTCTTCACGATCCATGCAGCCGAAGGCACCCATGCCGGCGGCGTGCATCTGGAAATGACCGGGCAGGACGTCACCGAATGCATCGGCGGCGCGCGCGCGATCACGGACGAGGATCTCAACGACCGCTATCACACGGTCTGCGATCCGCGTCTCAACGCCGAGCAATCCATCGACATGGCTTTCCTGATCGCCGAACTGCTCAAGCAGGAACGCGCGGGCAAGGCGAAACCGATGCCGGCGGTCGCGGGATTCTGATGATCGCTAAGGTTCTGTCGCGGATGTGGAGCGCCACGCTCAACAGCCGCAAGGGATTGGTGTTTGCCTTCCGCTCCGAACAGGCCTTTCGGGAAGAGGTGGTCGCACTCGTTCTGGCGGTGCCGCTCGCTTTGCTGATCGGCATTTCGCCCGAACGCAAAATGCAACTGGTCTTCACCGTTCTGCTGGTGATGGTGGTCGAGCTATTGAACACCGCAATCGAAAAACTGGCCGACCGGCTGACGACGGATCACGACAAGCAGATCGGCCGCGTGAAGGACATGGGTTCGGCCGCCGTGGGCGTGACGCTGGTTCTCGCGCTCATGACCTGGCTGTTCGCCATCGCCGAGCGCATGGGGCTTATCTAGTTTACGCATGATCTGATCGGAAAACCGGTGTCCACTTTTCCGGATCATGCAGTCCCGCAATTGCGGGCTTATGCTCAAAAGGGCTAAAAGGTCGTATGACCGGCAAAACGCAATTCGTCGTCACGCTCGCGCAGCTCAATCCTGTCGTCGGTGACGTTGCGGGCAATGCCGCGAAGGCGCGCGCCGCGCGCGCGCAAGCCGGGAAGGAGGGCGCGGATGTCGTCGTGCTCTCCGAACTGTTCATCGCCGGCTATCCGCCGGAAGATCTGGTGCTGAAGCCGGCGTTTCAGGCCGCCTGCCGCGCCGAGATCGAGACGCTTGCGCGCGATACGAAAGACGGCGGCCCGGCGATGCTGATCGGCACGCCGTGGGTCGACGGCGGCAAACTCTACAACGCCTGCGCGCTGCTCGATGAAGGCCGCATCGCCGCGATCCGCTACAAGGTCAATCTTCCCAATTACGGCGTGTTCGACGAGAAGCGCGTGTTCGCGCGCGGTCCTGTTTCGGGTCCGGTGACGATCCGCAGCGTGCGCGTCGGAATTCCGATCTGCGAAGATACGTGGATGGAGGAATCCGCCGAGTATGAAAATGTCGTTGAATGCCTGCACGAGACCGGCGCGGAAATCCTGATCGTGCCGAACGGATCGCCCTACACGCGCGAGAAATACGACATGCGCATGTCGGTGTCTGTCGCGCGCGTTGCCGAAAGCGGTCTGCCGCTGATCTACGTCAATGAAGTCGGCGGGCAGGACGAACTCGTGTTCGACGGCACGTCGTTCGGTTTGAACGCCGACAAGTCGCTGGCGTTTCAATTGCCGTCGTTCGCCGAAAACATCACGACGGTGAAGTGGACCAAGGGCGAGGGCGGCTGGACCTGCAAGGGACCGACCGCGCCGCTGCTTGAGGGTGATAAGGCCGATTACGCCGCATGCGTGCTGGGCCTGCGCGACTATGTGACCAAGAACGGATTTCCCGGTGTTCTCCTTGGTATTTCCGGCGGCATCGACTCGGCGTTATGCGCGGCGATGGCGGTGGACGCGCTCGGCGCAGACAAAGTGCGCGGCGTGATGCTGCCATTCAAGTTCACCGCACAGGAATCGCTCGACGACGCGGGCAAGCTCGCTCACGCGCTCGGCTTCAAATACGAAACGCTGCCGATTGCGCCAGCGGTGCAAGGCTTCGAGAATATTCTTAGCCAGACGTTCAAGGGCTTGCCGCGCGACGTGACGGAAGAAAATCTTCAGGCCCGCACACGCGGCGTCTTGCTGATGGCGCTGTCCAACAAGACCGGCGCGATGCTTGTCACCACCGGCAACAAATCCGAAATGTCGGTCGGCTACGCCACGCTCTACGGCGACATGAACGGCGGCTACAATCCGATCAAGGACATCTACAAGACCGAAGTGTTTCGTCTGTCGAAATTACGAAACAGCTGGAAACCGGATGGCGCGCTCGGACCAGGCGGCGACGTCATCCCGCCGAACATCATCGTGCGTCCGCCGACGGCCGAATTGCGCGAGAACCAGACCGATCAGGATTCGCTGCCGCCATACGATATTCTGGACGGCATTCTCGAACGCCTCGTCGAGCGCGAGGACACGCTTGCATCGATCATCGCCGAGGGCTTCGACCGCGACACGGTGGTGCGCATCGAAAGGTTGTTGAACATCGCCGAATACAAGCGCCGTCAGGCCGCGCCCGGCGTGAAGGTGACGCGCAAGAATTTCGGCCGCGACCGCCGCTATCCCATCGTCAACAAATTCCGCGATTCAGGAAAGGCGCTGCCGAAGCCGGACGATGCAATGGTGACGAAGAGCAAGAGTGGATCGGCCGAAAACTTCGACGGGTAGCGTGGTTATTCCTCATCCTGAGGAGCCCGCTATTGCGGGCGTCTCGAAGGATGAGGATTTTTTCGCTTTGCCAGCTTCTGTAACGAATTCATATCGCCGCGGATAAAGGCTTCCTTCTTCGCGCGAGACCATTTCTTGAGCTTGCGCTCGTTCTCAATCGCGTCGGCGATCCTCTCGAACCATTCTGAAAATATCAGGACCACAGGCCTGCGCGGCTCCGTATAGCCCTTGAAGGCGCCGGTGTTGTGCTGGGCGATACGTATCTCAAGGGATGTGCGGGTCGTGCCCGTGTACAGGCTGCCGTCGGCGCACTGGACGATATAAAGATACGCGCCATCCGCCATTCTGACAGCCTCATCCTTCGAGACGGCTGCTACGCAGCCTCCTCAGGATGAGGCAACACGCCCGGTTGTCAAATATGAATAGCTATCTCGCCGGAATGAATGTCGGCCCGACCGAGCGGATCGGTTTTTCGCCGGACGCCGGTGTCGCCGCCGTGCTGTCGCTCGCAGCGGGCGCTGCTGTCGTCGCGGCTGGAGCCGTGGCGGG